>Ga0222622_10000053_pt1 | contig 42736 bp, 39 predicted proteins | sample PLM2_5_b1metaG_FD_177335 | JGI IMG/M metagenome (GOLD analysis project Ga0222622, IMG submission 177335) | Groundwater sediment microbial communities from an aquifer in East River, Colorado, USA - PLM2_5_b1 | ecosystem: Environmental > Terrestrial > Soil > Riparian zone | place: USA: East...
TTTCGGGGAGAACCAGCTATCTCCGAGCTTGATTGGCCTTTCACCCCTACCCTCAAGTCATCCGAGCGGTTTTCAACCCACAACGGTTCGGTCCTCCACCGCCTGTTACGGCGGCTTCAACCTGCTCAAGGGTAGATCGCCACGGCTTCGGGTCTACGCCCACGCACCTGGTCGCCCTATTCAGACTCGCTTTCGCTCTGCCTCCGGCCCTTAAGGCCTTAAGCTGCGCGTGAGCAGTAACTCGCTGCGTCATAATGCAAAAGGCACGCCGTCAGCGGACAACAAGCCGAAGCCTGCCGCCGCCTTCGACCGCTTGTAGGCACACGGTTTCAGGATCTATTTCACTCGCCACCTGGCGTACTTTTCACCTTTCCCTCACGGTACTGGTGCACTATCGGTCACAGGGGAGTGTTTAGCCTTGGAGGATGGTCCCCCCAGTTTCATGCAGGATTACACGTGTCCCGCATTACTCGGGATACCGCTAGGGGCCGTACGCGTCGCTCTACCGGGCTGTCACCGTCTTTGGCGGGCCGTTCCAGGCCGCTTCGATTTAGCGTCGTGCTCCCATGTCGCGGTCCCACAACCCCGGCAGTGCAAGCACTGCTGGTTTGGGCTGGCCCCCGTTCGCTCGCCGCTACTAAGGGGATCGCGGTTGCTTTCTCTTCCTCCGGGTACTTAGATGTTTCAGTTCCCCGGGTTTGCCTCTCTCTTGCGAGAGATCATCGACCTTACGGCCGATGGGGTTGCCCCATTCGGAGATCCTGGGATCACAGCTTGTTTGCAGCTCCCCCAGGCTTATCGCAGCTTACCACGTCCTTCATCGCCTCCCTGTGCCAAGGCATCCACCGTGCGCCCTTACACGCTTGATCTCATAGTCTTCTCGGTGTGATTCCTTAAAACACCACTACACCACGCACTCGTCAGTTGTCAAAGAGCAAAGAAAAAAAACCGATGATCGAGTGTGGAAGTGCGGGCGACATCTCGAGCGCTTTCGCTCCCCGAACCGGCGGAGTTACTCGCGACTCCAGAAAGGAGGTGATCCAGCCGCAGGTTCCCCTACGGCTACCTTGTTACGACTTCGCCCCAGTCACCGACTTGACCTTAGACGGCTGCCCCCTTGCGGTTGGCACACCGGTTTCGGGTCCCTCCGGCTTCCATGGCGTGACGGGCGGTGTGTACAAGGCCCGGGAACGTATTCACCGCGGCGTGGCTGATCCGCGATTACTAGCGATTCCGGCTTCATGCAGTCGAGTTGCAGACTACAATCCGAACTTAGCCCGGCTTTGTGCGATTGGCTCCCCCTCGCGGGTTCGCGACGCGCTGTACCAGGCATTGTAGCACGTGTGTCGCCCTGGACGTAAGGGCCATGATGACTTGACGTCGTCCCCACCTTCCTCCGGCTTAACGCCGGCAGTCCCCCCAGAGTCCCCGGCCGAACCGCTGGCAACTGGGAGCGAGGGTTGCGCTCGTTGCGGGACTTAACCCAACATCTCACGACACGAGCTGACGACAGCCATGCAGCACCTGTGCTGGCGCTCCGAAGAGGGGCCGATGTTTCCACCGGCTTACACCAGCATGTCAAGCCCAGGTAAGGTTCTTCGCGTTGCTTCGAATTAAACCACATGCTCCACCGCTTGTGCGGGCCCCCGTCAATTCCTTTGAGTTTCAGCCTTGCGGCCGTACTCCCCAGGCGGGGCACTTACTGCGTTAGCGACGGCACCGGGAGGGTCGCTCCCCCCGACGCCTAGTGCCCATCGTTTACGGCGTGGACTACCAGGGTATCTAATCCTGTTTGCTCCCCACGCTGTCGCGCCTCAGTGTCAGCAACGGCCCAGCAGAACGCCTTCGCCACTGGTGTTCTTCCCGATATCTACGCATTCCACCGCTACACCGGGAATTCCATCTGCCCCTACCGTGCTCTAGCCCGCCAGTCTGACCGGCAGCCCCGGAGTTGAGCCCCGGGATTTCACCGACCACTTAACGAGCCACCTACGCGCCCTTTACGCCCAGTGATTCCGGACAACGCTCGCACCCTCCGTATTACCGCGGCTGCTGGCACGGAGTTAGCCGGTGCTTCCTTTGGAGGTACCGTCACCCTCGGTCTCCTTATCGAAGCCGAGTATTCGTTCCTCCCGACAGTGGTTTACAACCCGAAGGCCGTCATCCCACACGCGGCGTCGCTGCGTCAGCCTTGCGGCCATTGCGCAAGATTCCCCACTGCTGCCTCCCGTAGGAGTCTGGGCCGTGTCTCAGTCCCAATGTGGCTGGCCATCCTCTCAGACCAGCTACCCGTCGTCGCCTTGGTGGGCCATTACCCCGCCAACTAGCTGATAGGCCGCGAAGCTCTCCACCGGCGCAACCTTGCGGCTGCTTTCATCGCCCAGGGATGCCCCCGAACGATCGTATGCGGTATTAACCGGCCGTTGGACCGGCTGTCCCCCACCGTTGGACAAGTTCTTCACGTGTTACGCACCCGTCTGCCACTGAACCGGAGTTGCCCCCGGTCCCGTACGACTTACATGTGTTAGGCACGCCGCCAGCGTTCGTCCTGAGCCAGGATCAAACTCTCCAATGATTTGGTAAGTTCGAACAGCTCACCGAACGACTGGTACATCTGTCGTCCGAATCACAATCAGAATGAAACCCCTTGCGGCGCGCGTCTGAAAGCGCACGTCCGCTCAAATGGGGCCGCACTCCACACACTCGATCATCAATTCTCAAAGAGCGATTGCGAAAAAAGTTCGCAATGAGACTCACATTCTACCCGGGCCCCGAAGACGAGTCAAGGGGGCCCCCTATTTGAAGATACGACCCAGGTTCGTCGTGACCCCGACGAACAGCTGATCGGGAGTGCCAGCCACCAATCCGAGCACCCCGCCCCCATCCACGACCACCCAATCGGCCGCCGTCACCATCAGCGCCGCGAGAAAACCCCGCTGCCGCGGGCCCGCCGCACCCCCCGTGAAATCGAACAGCTCGGTCGCCACCCCCACCGCCCCGATCCCGCCGTGCGCCAGCCCGACCGACGTAAACCATTGGGGCCGCCCCGCCCCAATGCCGACGGGTCCGGCGTTCGCGTCGAAGTGGAAGCCCTTGGGAAGGTCGGCGCTGAAGACGCCAACCAGGCTTCCAAGCACCAGTCCGGCGCCGAGCCCCCGCGCCGCGTTCCCGGTAGGCGCCGTCACCGCGGGGACGACCGCGATCGCCGCCTGGGGCGACACGGTGCGACTCGCCTTCAGCGACAATCCCACGTCACCCACGCCGGCTCCACCCGCGGCGCGGACGTACCCCGCGCCGAACACGCCGAGCTGCAGGCCCGACCGCACACCGATCTTCAGATTGAAGTCCCAGGACGTCGCTTCGCCCAGGCCGTTCACGCCGAAGGCGCGAGCTCCCTGCTCGAGCTCCGCGTATCCGGGCGCCACCGCGTAGGCGTGGGTCGCCACCGTGGGCCGCTCGGGGTTCGCGGCCCGCGGTGTCTGCGCCACGACGAGCAGCAGCGCCAGCGCGTTCATCCACCCACCTGCGGCTCGACGTGCTTCTTGTAGCAGTCGGGGCAGATGCCGTGGCTGAACTGCGCTTCGCTGCGCTTCTCGACGTACCCTTCGATGGACTCCCAACTCTCATCCCCGCCCCGGATCCGCTTGCAGTACTGGCAGATCGGCAGCAAGCCCTCGAGCTGCTGCACGTGCAGCCGCAGACCGAGAATCCGCTCGGCGACGGTGAGCCGGGCGCGCAGCTCCTCCAGGTCGACGGGCTTCGTGATGAAGTCGTCGGCGCCTGCCTCCATGCCTTCGAGGTAGCGCTGCTTGCCACCCGTCGCGGTGACGAGGATGAAGTAGGTGTAGCGGTCGGCTTTGCGGGCACGGATGCGGCGGCAGAGATCGGGACCGTCGAGCTCGGGCATCTGCCAATCCGAGATCACCACCGGGATGTGCATCAGCTGCAGGTCGTTCCACGCCTCGGCGCCATCGGCCGCGACGGTCACCTCATGGCCCATCCCCTTCAGCGCCGCACTGAGCGTGAGCCGTGTGACAGCGTCGTCTTCGGCGATCAGGACGTGCACGGTGGGCCGCTTTCAATAATGAGGACCATGCGCCCGGGAGGATTCGAACCTCCGACCAACAGCTTAGAAGGCTGCTGCTCTATCCACCTGAGCTACGGGCGCGGACGTTTCGGGTAAGTCGGGGCGGCGGGATTCGAACCCGCGACCTCCTGGTCCCAAACCAGGCGCGCTACCGGACTGCGCCACACCCCGATAAGAAGAGACGCCTAGACGCTGAGATGCCGAGGCGCCGAGGAGAAGCTAAAGACTTGTCGGGTTACGGCGCAACCGTGATGGACTGCGTCAGCGGAGTGTAGTTCGGGGCGGTGATCGTGACGGAGCCGGTCCCGGCAGACTTGGCCTTGATATAGAGATTGACCTGGGAGGAGTATGTCTGCCCGGCAGGGATGGTGACCGTCGACACCACCGCGCCGTCCTGGTGGAATTCGAGGTTGGAGTTCGGCGCGAGCGTAAACACGACCGTGTCCGCCGTGGTGCTCCCGTTTCCGTCGGGAGCCTGGATGTAGATCCACTCGGGGAAGCTATCCCCAACCGTCACCGAGGACGGCCAGTTCCCCAGGAGGATTCTCCCGGGTCCGACCGTGACGATCGACGTATCCGGCTTGAAACCCGTCGCTGAGATAACGATGGTGTCCACGCCGCTCGCGAGGCCGATCCCCGACCAGGCGCTAAAGTTTTCGCCTGGTCCCATCGTGAAGACGGTATCGGACAGCGCGAGCACCGCGGGCTTGCGCTGCCGCATGTGAACGACGACCGGACCCGCGTGTGGCGGCCCGTTCTCCACAACGTAGCTGCCCAAGGATTGCCGGATGCCGAGCGATCGAATGGAATCGATCGCCAGGTATGGCTGGAGAACGGTTACCGGCGGGGTCGTCGCCGGCGCGTAGGCGTACGGCACGGCGCGCGGATCCGTGACGGTCACCGTTGCCGTCCCCAACCCCTTCAAATGTGCCCACGCGACGGCCGATGTTTCCGCTCCTGCACTCATGGTGAGCGTCGTGGAATCGATCGAGATGACACTGGTATCACCGACGGAAAGCGTAAAGGTGACATTCTCCGTCGGATAGCCCCGAACAAACGTGGCCGAGTCGTACGCGAAGAGTTCTACACGCATCGAATCCCCGGGATACTGCCCACTGCCGAAGTTGTAAAAAGACCCCGCCGGACGGTCCGTCTTTACCACCAGATGCCCATCGAGATGGCGGGACGTGCGGGCGGTGAGCGTCGCGACTCCGCGCACGTCACCGCCGGCAATGTCAAACGCGGCTCCGGATACTGGACCAGCCGAAATAACTACTGAATCGGGGCTCAGGCGGGCGACGGTGCTATCGCTCGTTGACAGATGGATAGAAACTGGAGCGCCGACGACGTATCGGTCGAGCAGGACGTGGTGGTGCTGATACGGTTGATCCAAGCGATAGAGGCGCTGCCGCATTGCTACCCGCACCGTGTCGCCGTCGGCAAAGAGTATGGGAGGATAGGTAACGTGAATGACCGCCGTCGAGTCCGGTATATAGAGTCCCGCCGAATCACGGATGACGAGGCGAGTGGAGCCGGAGTCGGGATATGTGAAGAAGACATAAGAGCTGGCGCTGCCTGCCGGTATGTGATGGTAGCCCGAGTCGGGCCGCAGGACCGCGCTATCCGTTCCAGTTACTCGGACGACAACAGGATCAGCGACATACTGCCAGGCGCCTGTCGAATCCCGCGTCTGAATGTTCAGCACCACCGGTGGATCGTCGATGCGGGCAGTAGTGACTAGGTCGCCCGCCAGCCCAAGCTTTGGCCGAGTGACGGTGAACGAAACAGGTGGTCCGGGCACATCGCACAGGTATGGCGTCAGCGTGACAGCGCCAGTGCGCCGTCCCACGAGATGCAACAATGCCAAGTCGAGCCAGCCCATCGGCACAGTCGAATCGTACGGGACGGCAAGGATTGACGTATCGGAGCTCACGACCGAAAACCGCGCTGGCGCTTCGTTGTAGCCGCCGCCCAAGGAGGCCTTGGCCACCGCGTATTGTCCGAGACCAACGGTCGTGACGGCTGACACAACCCCGAACGTTTGAAGCGCCACAGTCGGCGCCGCGGTAATCGTCAGCGCGGCGCTCCGTCTCAGCGGGCCCGCCTGCACGACGATCGAGTCGAGACCTGGGGCGAGCGGCGTAACCAGCCCGGTCGAGTCGATACGCGCGAGTGTCGTGTCGGTCGAGCTCCACGTCAGGTTGGCATCGGCCACGGGAAAGTTGAGCGAGTCGGTCACAACGACGGTCGCGCGGACGGGGCACGCGCGGTATGCCCGAAACTGCTGGGCGAAATAGATGTTCTTCGGGCGCTGGCGAACGACCATGCGGGCCGAGTCGACGGCCCCACGCGCCTCGCGCACGCGAAGGAACGTCGTGCCATTCTTCCATGCCTGAACGGTCCGTACTGAATCCGTTCCGAACTCGAACAGCTTCGCGACGCTCGTATCAGTGAGCGCCCACGTGTAGGAGGCTCCCGTGTAACCCTGCGTGTCGATCGCCGCATGGACCGTGATAGCTACAGTGGCCCCCAACGCGGTGAGCGTATCGAGCGCGGGCGTCAACGTGAGCGTGGTGATTTTGGGAATGATGGTGACGGACGCCGTATCGGCTTTGCCTTCGCTGGCCGCCACGACGCGCGCATGCCCCGGCCAGCGGCCACGGACCACGCCCGTCCCACTCACGGCGACCAGCGTCGCGTCCAGCGTGCTCCACGTGATGGTTTTACCGGTCAGGTCGGTGCCCGCGGCATTGCGGGTGACCGCGGAGAGGTGCAGCGAATCGCCGGTGTCGACGTAACCCCCGGCGGGCGTGATGACCACGCTCGCGACCGCGTTGGGGTCGGAACCGGCCGGCTCACCACAGGTCAGCGAGGCCGCCGCGGTGAGACACACGGCAAGAGCGGCTCGACTGAAGGCACGGGGGGGCACAGCGGTAATGTGGCGGGGCACCGCCCGCTAGCAAGACAAACCGCCCCAAACGTCATAATCCCTCATAATCGGGAAACCCTAGGCTCGGCGCAGGAGAACCTCGATCAACGCCCGAAACGCCCGGCCCCGATGGGACACCCGGTGTTTGGCGCCGGCCGGGGCTTCCCCGAAAGTCATCTGCATCTCCGTGGAGAAGAACAACGGATCGTACCCGAAGCCGCCCGAGCCGCGCGGCTCGGTGAGCACGAACCCCTCGCACGTCGCCTCGACGATCTCCGGCACCCCGCTCGGCACCGACAAGAACGCCACCACGCAGCGGTAGCGCGCCGTGCGTTGCTCCTCAGGGATGCCCGCGAGCTTCTCCAGGAGCAAACGCCTATTGGCCGCCTCGGCTCCCGATCCCTCCACCCCCGACCAGCGCGCCGAGCGGGTCCCGGGCGCGCCGTCCAACGCATCCACCTCGAGGCCGGAGTCGTCCGAGACCGTCGGGAGCCCGGCGCGCGTCGCAAAGTACCGCGCCTTGGCTACGGCGTTCTCGACGTAGCTCGCGCCGATCTCGAGGTCGGCCTCGTCGGGGAGCCGCTCGAGGAAACGGTCGGAAGGAAAGGCGAGCTCGAACGGCAACCCGGCGAAGAGCTCGCGGATCTCACGCGCCTTGCCGGGACTGCGCGTCGCGACGAGGAGCTTCACGCGCGCAGCTTCCGCACCAGGTCCGTGGTCGACTGCCCCTCGACGAGCGGCACCCGCACGATGCGCCCGCCCCACCCCTCGACTTCGACGGCGCCGACGATCGCTTCGCGCGCGTAGTCGGCGCCCTTCACGAGCACGTCGGGGTGGAGACGCTGGATGAGCGCGAGCGGGGTGTCTTCGTCGAACAGCACGACGCAGTCCACGGCCGCGAGCGCCGCGAGCACGCGCACGCGCTCCCCCTGAGCGACGATCGGGCGGTCGGGACCTTTGCCGAGGCGGCGCACCGATGCATCGGTGTTGACGCCCACGACGAGCGCGTCACCGGCGGCGCGTGCCGCTTCGAGCAGGGCGACGTGACCGGCGTGCAGCAGATCGAACACGCCGTTGGTGAACGCGACCCGTCCGCGTTGCGCCCGGCGCCAGGCGGCCGCGGCGTCGGGCGTGAGGACCTTCGGAGCGGTGTTCAGAGTGGCTGCGTAGCCCGAGGCGAGAAGCTGAACGTATGCGTGAAGAGCGGGAGGTGCACCGTTTCGCTGTAGCGGGTCGTGATCGAGATTTCCCGCGGCGCCGCCGTGCGTTGGATAACGATCCCGTCCCCCGCCGCGTCGGGGAGGCCGATCTCCTGCACCGCCGCCTGAATGCGGCGCCGGATCGTGCCATCGTCGAGCGCCGCGGCGACCCGTGTCTGCGACCGCATCTCGTCGAGGAGACGGTAATACCGGAAGTAGACCTCGCCGATGTTGACGCCGTAGTACAACACCGCCACGAAGATCAGGAGCGAGACGAGGCAGCCGGTCGAGCTGGCGCCGCGAGTCTTCACCACTGCGACTGCGCTCCATCCACGATGTCGGTGACGAGCTTTTGGAGGGCGAGCTTGCGCCCCTGCGCCTCCTGCGGCGGCTCGTATTCCCCTTCGACCGAGAGGCCTTGCCGCTTCCACACCGTCTTGCCCTCGCGCTGATTCACGATCTCCACATCGATCGTCAGCAGAACCTTGCGGCGCGTGACGGTCGCCTGCCCCTGCCCTGCCTGGAAGGCCACAGCGACATCGGGATCGTACCGCACGACGCGACCTCGCACCACCGCATCCGCCGTCGCTTCACCGGCGAGGCGCAGACCGAGGCGTCCTTCGATGGCTTCACGCACGGCGTCGTTGACCTCCTGCGTCAGCGCCGGCTCCGGCGTGTTGTTTTCGAACGGCAGGATCGCGACCGTCTTGACGTCGGGCAACACGCCGCCGGCAAAACCGTAGAGGCACCCCGCGAGCCAGACGGCCGCCGCGCTAGCGGCGACTGCGCCACAACGCCGGCGGAATGACGGCGGCCGTATCCACTGCCACGACCGTGAGCTCAAACCGCGCCTTCGCCTCCGGGAAATCAATGCGCGCGCCGACTGGGCGCGCCAGGGAATCGAGCCGAGTGCCGCTCCGTGCCACGACCTTGCCGTCGCGTCGCCACTCGGCTTCGAGCCGCCGCTCCGCCCCTCCCCCCAGCGTCGCGACGAAGTCCAGCGTGTCACGCGACGTCACGAAGCGCCAGATCGCGCGCTGCGGCTCCGTGAGTCCAAACACCTGGGCGTCCACGGCGGGCGGCTGCACCATGCCGAGCGCCGCCCACAGCATCGGGATCGCCGGGACGAGCGACCGAAAGCTTGCGGCGGGATCGGCCCACGCCACCGTATCGCCGATCACCACCGCCGCCCCGCTGCCGAACCCGAAGGGCCCCGCGTAGTCGAACCGCAGCGAGTCGGGCGGCGCCATGCGCGCGCTCCCCCGCCCCGCGTACTTCACGCGTCCGTCCTCGTAGCGCCAGCGGAACCGGATCGCCGTCCGTCCGCCCGGCAATGTAGCGCGTGTCCACGCGACCGCACTGTCGCGGGTCGCGGGCGCCAGCGCCACCGGCACCAACGGCGGCACCGGGTGCGGACACGCCGCCAAGAACACACTCGCGCCAATGTAGGAAAGGGCGCGGAGCCGGTCAAGCGAAAATCGTTGCCGGCTCAGTAGTTGAACCCAAAAAAGAAGTCCACGAACTTGGTGCCGCGCGTGCTCTTGGGGAGTCCGTAGAACGCCAGGTCACCCGAGTGGAAGCGGTAGCCGAGATCGAGACGCAGGACGAGCGGCGGCCCGATCGGCATCCGTAGTCCGAGCCCGCTCGAGCCCAGCACGCCGCGCTCAGTCGTCGCATCGGTCCAGGCGCGTCCGTAATCGAGGAATAGTGCGCCCTGCACTCCCGGGAAACGCGCGGCCCCGAACGGGAAACCGATCGTGAGGAACTCGGTGATCGGAAACCGCAGCTCGGCGTTGAAGAGCCAGGCGCTCGTGCCGGCCACGTAGCCGTAGCGCGGGTACCCGCGCAACCCCCACGACCCTCCGATGTTGACGCGGCGCGGACGTTCCCCGCCCGACGTGTAGCCCTGGAGACGCACGGCGAGGGCGCTGCGCAGCGACGTGCGCAGGTAGCTGCGGACATCGGCCGAGAGGAGCCAGGAATCGAACCGGCCATGGCTGAGGTCGTTCACGAGGCCGGCGGTGAAGTTGTATCGCGTGCCGTCGATCGGTCCCGTGGAGAGCCACAGCGTGTTGTCCTTCACGTAGCTCAGGTAGTTCGAGGCGAGCCAGCCGACGCGGCGCAGCTCGTCGACGCCCTCGGTCAACAGGTCGAAGCGGTCGGACCGTTCGAGGCGGTATTCGGCGACGATGCGACGGAACCGTGTAAACGGATAGCGGAGCTGCGCGAAGACGCCGTGGGAGGTCTCCTCGAACAGGGACGAGAAGTCCCCCTCGTAGAAGAGGCCGCGCTGACGGAACGCGCCGACGCCCCAGTTGATGCGGCGCGCCTGGTTCAGGTAGAACACCGTCCCGTTGACGTTGTCGACGATGTTGCCGAGTCCGCTCCCTTGGAACGACGAGATCCCGACGAACACGACGTGATCGGAGAGCAGGTCGCTGAACAGGAAGACCGCGCCCTGCGCCGCACCGAGTCCGGGCGCCACGATGGCGTCTCCGGCGGCGAAGTCGAGCGAGAATTTTTTCTCGTAGGGCGCCGCGTCGGCGCGGGCGTATTGCGGGTGGGCGAGCTCTCCCCACGTCCACTCCGCCGCGGGCAGGTCCTTGTCGAGCGCGAACGTACCCGTCGCAGACGTGTCCGCCTGCGGTTCCGCGTAATAGATGTTGAAGCTCAGGTCGGCGAAGCCGCCGAAGAGGAGGCCCCCCCGTCGCCCTCCTGCCGCGCTGTCCGCCGCGGGCACCCACTGCGGGTCGAAGGCGCCGTTCAGTGTGGTCGTCTCGCGGCGCCCCGTACCGGCGGAATCGATCGAGTAGACCTGGAACGTGCCGTCGCGGTCGCTGGCGAAGTAGACACGATCGGGCGACCAGCGCGGGCCCTCGTCGCGCCAAGGCCCGTACGTGAGGTAGTGGATCGCACCCGTCGTCAGGTCGAGCGCGAACAGGTTGCGCGCACCGCTCGGTCCAAACGGTGTGCGGTCCGAGGAGAAGACGACCGTGCGGCCATCGGGGCTGATCGTCGGCTCCACGTCTTCGTAGCGATCGGACGTGAGCCGCTCCAGGCGACCGTCGCCGAGCCAGAGGCGATACAGGTCCGAGTACCCCGACACCGAGAGGCCGCTGAACACGACGCTCTTCGCGTCGGGCGCCCAGGCCGGCGAGAGGATCGAGACGAGCTCCGTGAACTGGTAGCGGCCGACCACTTTCTCTCGTGCCAGACTCCACAGGAACAGCGCGTCGCGCTCCGCGTACTTGCTGCTGAACGCGACCACGCCCTGCGGGTTCACGTCCATCCGCGACTCGAAAAAGTGGAATGATTCGAACTGCTCGGTGCGCTCGCCCTTCACGACAGCACGCTTCCGACCACCCTTCAAGTCCTGCGCGTAGATGGTGGTGTAGCCGTTCGAGGGCGAAAAGAAGAGGTACGAGGGCGCACTGTCGCCGGGCAGGCGATACGCCGCGGGCTTGATGGCCAGCTCGGTCAGGCGCCGCGATGTGATGGCGAGCGGCCGCTGCGCGGTGACCGCGGGGAAGTAGCGCTGCCGCATCCAGTACTGCCACTCATCGGAGAGTTGGTCCAGCGAGCGGCCGTAGACGCCCGCCATGGCCTCTTCGAAGGAGCCGTACTTCCAGAGATCCCCGTACACCTGCAAGATCCGCCACTCGCCGTAGTGCTCGGCGAGATAGCGGTGGAGACTGCCGCCGACCGGGTACACGAGACCGCCGTATGCGTAGGTGAGGTCCCGCAGCACGGGGAGCTGGCCCGTCACGGTCATGTCGCGCAACACCATCTCGTCGCGGGAGTCCTCGCCGCTCGAGAAGTACTCCGCCAGTCCCTCGGTCCACCACAGCGGTAGCCCCGCCTGGCGCATCCGCGGATACCGATTGAACACTTCGGTCGACAGGCTCAGCTGAAACACGTGCACCAACTCGTGGCGCAACGTGTGTCGGAACTCGCTGTAACTGCCGCGGAACGGCATCGCGACGCGGCGCTTCAGAAACTCGGTGACGCCGAGCAACCCCTCAGGAGGAATGAAGGGGAGGATGTTCGTCTGCTCGAAGTCCGAATGCGAGGCATAAACGATCAGAGGAATGCGTCGAGTCACGGCGTGATTGAAACGGCGTTCAAGAGAGTCGTAACTCGCCTCCGCGTAAGCGAGGGCGACGCGCCCCAGCTCGTCCTCCTCGGGATAGTAGTAGAGGTCCACGTGCTCGCCGCGGAGCACGTGCCAGTCGAGGCGCCGGTACTGGATCTTGTTCTGACCGAAGTAGCCGAACTGGGCCGAGAGGGGTCCGATCAGGGTTGTCGCGAGTCCGATGACGCAGGCGAACGCTCTCACCGGCGGATGCTCCGGATCCGGTCGCCCATGGCGATCGCCTCGAGCACCGCAGCCCCTCCAACCACTCTTCCGAACACCGGGTAGATCCCGTCCAGATGCGGCTGTGCGGAGTGGGTGATGAAGTACTGGCTCCCGCCGGTGTCGGGTCCGGACAGCGCCATGCCCACGGTCCCTACCTCGTACCGCACCGGATTGATTTCGTCCCGCAGCACGAAGCCGGGCCCGCCCCACCCGTCGCCGCGCGGATCGCCGTCTTGCACCACGAAGTTCGGAACGACGCGATGCCAGCGGGTCCCATCGAAGTAGCGGCGCTCCACGAGGGCGATGAATGCCGCCACGGTGAGGGGCGCCTCGGCGGGCAGGAGCTCGATCTCGACCGTGCCCCGATCGGTCTCGAGCGTGACCCGCGGATTGGGTTGTCCCGTGAGCACCGGGGCCAGCCAGCGGCGCGCGACGTCGCGGTAGTCAGCGGCGGTGCGACCCGTGACGATCGGGAGGGCGGGTCCCCACGCCTCGCGCGCGTCGGGGAGCGTATCGGCGGCGAGACGGCGGACGAGGTAGTCATCCGGACGTGAAACGGTCGCGACGAAACGAGTCGCCACGCGCAAGCGGCCCGTGGGACTCGCGGCCGCGACCGCGCCTAACGCGCTCACAGCCGAAAGGCGGGCGTCGTTGAACGGATCGTTCTCCGCTCGGCGGTACGCCTGCACGAGCAGATCCACGTCCGCGGCGTCGGGGTGGCGGCTCAAGATGTCGGCGGCGACGCTGCGGACGGCGGGGTCCGCGTGCGTGAGCAGCGCGCGAGCGCGCAGCAGCATGGCCGAATCGGGGGCGGGCACGAGGCGCTGGAGGTTCTGGAGCGCCTGCGCCACCACGCGGCCGTCCGGGTCAGCCAGCTGCGCCTCGAGCCGCGGCCGGGCGCGCGCGGCGCCGAACGCCTCCGCCGCCACACTGCGCCAGCGCCAATCGGCGTCGCCCGACACCTGCCCCGCGGCGGCCTCGCCGGCCGCGCTGTCCGCCTGGGCGAGGGCGATCAACGCCTGGCGGCGCAGCGTAAAGGCGCTGCTCGCGAGCCGCGGGCGCAGCGCCTGCAGCGCCGCGGCGCCGCGCAACGCGCCCAACGTGGTCTCCGCCTGAACCGCGACGCCGATGATCTGGTCGGCCACGAGCGGCGCGACGGCAGCCGCGAGCGCGGAATCGCGGAACGAGCCGATGGCGCGCAGCGCGTTGATGCGTACCTGGGAATTTTGGTCTTCGAGCAACGGTCGCAGCCGGTCCACCGCGCTGCGCGCGTCGACGTGGGCGCTGTCGACCAGCGCTTTTGTCACGCCGCGCGCGGCGACCGCACGAATTGCCGCATCGCGGTCTGTGAGCGCCGCGACGAGCCGCGCGGCCCCGCGAGGCGCCCGCAGGCGCGCGAGCGAATACAGCGCGCGCCAACGCGTTCCGAGGTCGGGGTCGTCCGCGAAGGCGATCAGCGCCGTGACGGGGGCGCGCGTGCCGAGGCGCCATGCTTCCAGCAGCGCCGTCGCGACGACCGGAGGCGTCGCAACACCTGGCGAACCGGTGGCGAGGATCTCGCCGAGGGCCCGCGCCCCTTCATCTCCTCCCGTCGATCCTATTTTGGCGATCGCCGTCACCGCCTCCGTCTCCGGGGCTTCCTGCTCGGCGACCGGCGTGGCGCGCACCAGCTGCAACAACGCCGGCAGGCCACGCGCGTCCTTGAGGAGGCCGAGAGCGAACGCCGCGGCGGCCCGCACCGGCGAGCTCGTGTCGCTGAGCGCGGGGATGAGGAGATCGACCGCTGCCGCGTCGCCGATGCGGCCCGCCGCGAGGGCCGCCTGGCGTCGCACGGCGGGGTTCGGATTCGCGAGCGCGTCACGGATCGCCGCGGCGTCGAACCGGCGGGCGTCGGCCGCCGCCAGCACCAAGGCGAGCTGGCCCACGAGCGTCTCGTCGGCCGACGGGGTGGGCTGCTGGGCTGCCGCCGGACGGGGGGGCGCTAGAAGAAGAAGGAAGAGCGCGGCGCTACAGGCGGACGGGATCCGGCGTCGGCTCGAGCAGGTCACACACGTGCTCCGGAATGCGAGACAGGGCGTGCTGATGATTGAGGGCGATGAGTGACGTCTCCGCGGTGGCGAGGAGCTCGCCCGTCTCCGCTCGCTCGACCGCGTATCCGAAGATGACGCGGCGCGTGGCCACGTCCCGCACCCAGCACCGCACCCGTATCATGTCGTCGTAACGCGCCGCCAGACGGTAGCGCACGTGCACGTCGGTGACCGCGAGGAAGATGCCCTGCTGCTCCAACTCCTTGTAGGACACCCCCTGCTCGCGCAGGTGTTCCGTGCGCGCCATGTCCATCCAGATGAGATAGTTCGCGTGATACACGAACCCCATCTGGTCGGTCTCGGAATAGTTGACGCGGGTGTGGACCGCGCTGATCACGCCTATTCCCCGTAAGGGATCCAGATGTTCTTCACTTCGGAGGCGTGGCGCAGAAACTCGCGGCCCTCGCCCTGACGCGGATCGAGCCAGTCGCGCGGCCGAGTTATGACCCAGGTGCGTTTCATGTTGGCAGCCGCCGCGAACTCCACCGTCTTCGCGCCCGCGGCGCCGCCACAGTACCACACGCCGTCCACGTCGTCGTGCTCGGCCAGGACTTTGGCCAGCGCGTCTCTGTCTCCCGTCACCACGTTCACGACGCCGTCCGGCAGATCGGAGGTCTCGAGCACCGTGTAAAACTCGGTCGCCGCGAGCGGCTGCGCCTCGGAGGGAATCGCCACGACCGTGTTGCCGGCGGCGATCGCCGGTGCCACGAGCGAAACAAAGCCGAGGAGTGGGAACTCCTCGGGCGCGACGAGACCGAGCACGCCAACGGGCTCCTGCATCGCCAGCGTCACTCCACGGATCGGCGTCTGGTGCACCGCGCCGTCCCACTTGTCCGCCCAGGCGGCGTACGTGAAGAGGCGCGCGATCGTGGCCGCGACCTCCCGGCCCCCCGCTTCGACGCCGCCCCCCGTCAGCTCGGCGATCCGGTTCGCGTACTCCTCCGCCCGAGTGGCCAGATTCTCGGCGATATAGTAGAGGATCTGCGCGCGGTTATGCCCGCTCGCACGGCCCCATCCCTCGGCCGCGTGGGCGGCCTCGACGGCGTTGCGGATGTCTTTGCGGTTGCCGTCCCCCACCTCGCCCAGGGCATAGCCCCCAGCGCCGACGATCTTGCGCGAGTAGCCCTGGTCGGGACGTACCTGTTTGCCGCCGATGAAGAGCTTGTAGGTGCGGTCGATCGGCGGAAGGCTGGTATCGGGTACCGGGTCTCGGGTATCGGGTTTGCGCGGAGCCGCCGGTACCTGATACCCGGTACCCGGTACCTGCTGGTCCCACTCTGCTTTCAAATACTCGAACATCCCCTCCCTGCCACCTTCTCTCCCAAATCCCGACTCCCGATAGCCGCCGAATCCCGAGGCCGCGTCGAACATGTTGGTGCAGTTCACCCACACCACGCCCGCCTTGAGTTTCGGTGCCACGTCGAGGGCGAGATTGATGTTCTCCGTCCACACGCTCGCGGCGAGACCGTACGGCGTGTTGTTGGCGAGCTCGACCGCTTCCTTGGGCGTCCGGAACGTCATCGAGACGAGCACGGGTCCGAAGATCTCGACCTGCGCGATCGTCGCCGCGGGGGAGACCTCGGTGAACAGCGTGGGCGGGTAGAAGTAGCCCTCCGTGGGACAAGCCCACGACGGCTGCCACATCTTGGCCCCTTCTTCGACACCCTTCTCCACCAGGCCGCGGATCCGTTCCAATTGCACGGGGGCGACGATGGCCCCCATGTCCACAGCTTTATCGAGCGGCGAGCCGACGCGGAGCTTCTCCATGCGCGCGCGGAGTTTCTGGGTCAGCCGGTCGGCGATCCCTTCGTGCACGAGCAGCCGTGAGCCGGCGCAGCAGACCTGGCCCTGATTGAACCAGATCGCGTCGACTACGCCTTCGACGACGCTGTCCAGATCGGCGTCGTCGAACACGATGAACGGGCTCTTTCCGCCCAGCTCGAGGGTCAGCTTCTTCCCGGTGCCGGCCGTCGCCTTGCGGATGATGCGACCGACTTCGGTCGACCCCGTGAACGCGATCTTGTTGACGTCGGGATGCTCGACCAGATACTTCCCGGTCGTGCCGTCCCCCGTTACGACGTTGAAGACCCCCGGCGGTAATCCCACTTCGCGCGTCAGCTCGGCGAAGCAGAGTGCGGTGAGCGGCGTGAACTCAGCGGGCTTCATGATGATCGTGTTTCCGGCGGCGAGCGCCGGCGCGACCTTCCAGGCCACCATCAGCAGCGGGAAGTTCCACGGCACGATCTGCGCTATGACGCCGATGGGGTGGTAGCCTGCGAATTCGGTCGCCAGCAGCTGCGCCCACCCGGCGTGATGGTAGAAGTGCCGGGCGACGAGGGGGATGTCGAGGTCGCGCGTCTCGCGGATCGGCTTGCCGTTGTCGAGACTCTCGAGCACGGCGAGGAGGCGCGAATGCCGCTGAACCTCGCGCGCGAGCGCATACAGGTAGCGGGCACGCGCGTGCGGGGCGAGCGCCGCCCACCCCGGCGCCGCGGCGCGGGCGGCGGCCACGGCCGCATCGACGTCGGCCTTGCCGCCCTGGGCCACCCGCGCCAGGACCGCTGTGGTCGCGGGGTTGATCGTCTCGAAATACTGCCCCTCGGCGGGCGCCACCCACTGGCCGCCGATGTAGTGCCCGAGCTGACCGCCGTCGTGTTGTTTGATCCACTCGAGCGCCGGCGCGGCGCTCTCGGGGGCCGGCCCGTAGTCCATCGTCTCGAACAGCTTGGCGACCGTGGTCATGTCATTTCAGTCATACCATGGGGTGACGGTAGGCGGCCGAGTAGCGCCCGGTCACAAAGTGCTCGAGCTGGCGCTCGATATCGGTGAGCAACGCGCTGGCGCCGAGACGGAACAGGTCCGCCTTGAGCCAGCGGTCCCCTAGCTCTTCCTTCATAAGGATCAGCCAGTCGAGCGCCTGCTTGGCGGTCCGGATCCCCCCCGCCGGCTTGAAGCCGACCGCGGCCCCGGTCCGGGCCTCGTACTCGCGGATCATCCGGGTCATCACAATGCCCACGGGCAGGACCGCGTTGACCGGCTCTTTGCCCGTCGAGGTTTTGATGAAGTCGGCGCCGGCCATCATGGCGACCATGCTGGCGCGCGCGACGTTGGTGAGGGTCGCGAGCTCGCCGGTCGCGAGGATCGCCTTCATGTGCGCCGGCCCGCACGCCTCACGGAAGGCGCGGACTTCGTCATACAAGGCCTCCCACCGGCCGGTGAGGACGTGGGCGCGGGTGATAACGATATCGATCTCCTGCGCGCCGGCCGCGACCGAGGCCCGTACTTCATGAATGCGCTCTTCGAACGGATTGAGGCCCGCTGGGAACCCCGTCGATACAGCCGCGACAGGGATCTTCGACCCCGCCAGGGCCTTCACCGCCGTGGGCACGAGCGCGTGATACACGCAGACGGCCCCGACCGTGATGTCGAGTTGCGCCACGCCGAGCGCGTCGATCAGGTCGGGCCGAAGCGGCCGTCGCGCTTTGGCGCACAACCGCATGACGTTCCCCGGCGTATCGTCACCCTGCAGCGTCGTCAGATCCATGCAGGTGATGGCGCGGAGCAGCCACGCCGCCTGCCATTCTTTCTTGACGGTGCGGCGGGTGGGAATCGTGGCGGCACGGCGCTCGACCGCGCTGCGGTTTACGCGCAACGCCAGCACCGCGTCGAGATCGAGGGGCGTGCCCGGGTTGCGGCTGTCCGCGGCCTGCCGCGGCGCCGGATAGGCCGGTGCCACGCCGGCAGGACGGGTCGCGGTCGGGTGACGAGTCGCGGTCATGACTCGGGACAATCTATGCGCTTCCCCGGGCTTGCGCCCGGGGTCAGCCGTTCTACACTTGTGCCCGTGTCTTCTCCTCAGTCCCGCGTGATCGTCGTCGCCGACGCACACCTCGGCCAGGTTCCACCCGCCACCGAGGCCGCCTTTCACGCGTTTCTGGACCAGGTACCGCAGCCGGGCGATCACCTGCTCATCAACGGCGACCTGTTCGACTTCTGGTTCGAGTATCGCGCCGTGATTCCGCGCAAACACTTCGCCAGCGTCGTGAAGCTCCAGGCGGTGCGGGCACGTGGCATTCCCATCACGTTCATCGGCGGCAACCACGACCGGTGGGGAGGAGACTTCCTCAGGAAGGATCTCGGCATCGCGTTCTACGGCGGCGAAGCCGAGCTGGAGCTGGCGGGGCGCCGGGCGTTCGTCACGCACGGCGACGGCCTGACCGAGCAAACCTGGAGCGGGGCCTTGATGCACCGCATCACGCGTCACCCCCTTACCATCGCGGCGTTCCGGCTACTGCATCCTACGATCGGCTTCTGGATCGCCGATCTTTTCTCGCGCCACCTCGCCGATAATACGCGCGACCGCGCGGTGCTCGACCGCGCCGCGGCGGCGCAGCGCCAATGGGCCGCCGACTTCCTGGCGCTCCGCACCGACCTCTCGCTCGTCATCATGGCCCACACGCACCGGCCCGTCCTGGACGCGCTTCCCGACGGGCGCACCTATCTCAACCCGGGCGCATTCCTCGATGGTGGGCGGTATGCGGTGGTAACTAAGGAAGGGGTGGAGCTAAAACAGTTTACAGCGGGACGACTTCTACCTTCTTGATCTTCTCGCCCAGGAACCGCGCTCCCACCTTCCGGAAATGCGGTTCGTCGTCGGACACCACAAAGACATGCTCGTGGCTGCCGCCCCCGGAGAGAAGCCCGCGCGACTCGAGCTCCGCCGCCACCGCCTTCGCGGTCTCCTCCGCAGAGTCGACGAGCGTCACACCCGGTCCCATCACGCGCGCGAGCAGACCTTTGAGCAACGGATAATGGGTGCACCCGAGGACCAGCACGTCGACGCCGGCCTTCCTCAGGGGCTCCAAGTACTCGCGGGCGATCAACTCGGCAGCCGGATGATCGAACCACCCTTCCTCTACGAGGGGCACGAACAGCGGGCAGGCGTAGGCATGGACGCGCGCGTCGGGGCGCAGCTGCTTGATGGCGCGCTCGTACGCGCCGCTCGCGATCGTGCCCGCGGTGCCGATCACACCGATCGTCCCCGTCTTGGTGGCGGCGACGGCGGCGCGCGCCCCGGGCTCAATCACGCCGATCACCGGAACCGGTGAGTGCTCCTGGAGATGGCCGAGCGCATGCGCGGTGCTCGTGTTGCACGCGACCACGACCGCCTTCACGCCGCGCTGCAGCAGGTACGCGAGGATTTCGGAGCTGTAGCGACGCACCGTATCGGGCGATTTCGGGCCGTAGGGGACGCGGGCCGTATCGCCGAAGTAGATCACCGACTCGCGCGGCAGGCGCTCGAAGAGCGCGCGGGCCACGGTGAGCCCGCCGATCCCCGAGTCGAAGACGCCGAGCGGCGCGGGGTTCACCGCAGCGGCAGGCTGATCCCGATGCCGCGCGGGTACGCCTGAATCTTCAGGTCAGCGGGGAAATCCTGCAGGTGCGCGGACACGTAGGCCTCCGCGCCCGAGAATAGATGATTGAAGACCCAGAGCACGAGCCAGTCCTGCACCTCCTGGCGCTTCGCCTTGAGGTTCGAGGACCCGATCTGCTTCATGTAGTTCGCTTCCTGCTGCGCCTTGAGCGTCATCATCGCCGTGACGCCCTCCCACGCGACGAACACCGCGCCGGTCGTGTGGCGCCCCGTGGCCGATTGGCCCCAGCCGGGGACGAGGAAGGACCGCCAGAACGCACCCATGGGCCCCACGAGATGCGAGGTGTCGGGGCGAACCAGCAGGGCGGCGGGACGGTTGACGCGGGAGGTGTCCTGGGCGGATAGGGGACTGCGCGGATAGACGGTTAGCAAGAGCGTCACACAGATGACGCTCCTAACCGACCAACCGACCAACCGCCTAACCGCCCTCACCGAGCCACCAGCACGTTGAGCTTCCCTCGGGTGACTTTGACCGTGCACTCGTTGACTCCCGGTTCGCGCAGCTCGCCGTCCAGGTGGAGCAGTAAGGGCCCGTCGAGAGAGCGAATGACGAGCTCGGCGGTCCGCACCAGTGCCACTTCGCGCATCTTGCCGTGGGTCCCGCGCATCACGCGCGGGATCGCGAGCAAGAAGCGCGGCAGCGACACGCGGCGAATGAGACAGACGTCGAGCTTGCCGTCGGTGGGATCGGCGTCCGGGGCAAAGCGGTAACTGCCGCCCGCGGTCGTGCCGTTGCACACCTCGACCATCATCATGTACCCGCGCTCGGCAAATCCGGTCGCGCGCACTTCAAAGAGTGGGGGGCGAAACGTGGCAAAGGTCCGCAGCACGGGGACAAGGTAGGAGAGGAATCCGCGGAGGCCGGGCATGGCGTTGCGGGTGCGTACGACCGCGGGACCGAATCCGAACCCCATGCTGTTGACGAACCATTCGTCCAGGACGCGCCCGGCGTCGAACCGCGTGGCCACCGCCGTCACGAGCCGAGCGACGGCGCGGGCGGGATCGTGTCGATAGACGCCGACGAGCTTCGCGAAGTCGTTCCCCGAGCCGACCGGCACGACACCCAACGCGGCATCCGAGCCTGCGGCGAGCAGCCCGTTCGCGACTTCGTGGACCGTGCCGTCGCCGCCCAGCGCGATGACGTGGCGCGCGCCCGCTTTCGCCGCCTGCGCCGCCAGCGCCACGCCGTGGCCGGGCCGCTCGGTGCGGTGGACGTCCATCGCCCAACCCTGCGCGCGCAAGGCGCGGCACACGGGATCGAGGGCGCGGAGCGACGCGCCCCGTCCGCGGCCGGCGGCGGGATTGACGATGATGTGGGCGTGACGCAAGCGGGGAGAATATACGGCTACTTCAGCTCCGCTTCAGGTACGCTTCTCCCCAATTGACCTCGTACACCTGTTTGCAGCGCGGGCACTGCAACTCCCGCGCCTTCTTGGGCAGCGGTGCGCGGGTGCGGCAGCTGGGGCAGACGCCGTACTCGACGCCCAGGTTGGGCCGGCGGCTCTGCTTTGGATGCGGAACGACGGTCCAGCGCAGCGGCGGTCGTTTTTGGATTTCCAGCACGGCGCGCAGGACGGTCACGGGCCGTTTATTGACTTCGATGATGGCTTCGAGATCGCCCAGATCGAGGATGCGGTACCAGGCGCCGCGGCGAATCTTGAGGTCGACGTCGGCCTGCAGCCGAGCGAAGAGAGGGGCGGTCATCACGACTCCTTGGGGTCTGTCGGCGGGCGCGGTCCACAATAGGGGAACCCGCCGTCCGTCCGCAAGGGCCTAGATCTCCTCCCAGCCGATGTCGAAATGGCCGTTGCACTTGGGACAGCGCATGCTGCTGGCTCGGCTCTCGAGGCGTGCGCGTTCGCGGCAGTTGGGACAGACGCCGTAACGCGGCCCCCACGTTGCAGGTAGCCGTCCACCAGCGCCGGGGGGGCGCGGCACGACGGTCCAACGTGTGGGGGGCGCCAGTACGATCTGGAGTGACGGCCGGGGGATTGCCGTAGGGCGCCCGTTGATGTCGAGCACCGCCTCCACTGGTGTGAGCCGCATCACACGGTACCACGCGCCTTGCCGCAGTTTCGCGGCCGTATCAGGACGCACCCGCGCCCATTGCGTCGAGGTCACCACAGGGCCCTCCTCGGTCGAGGTCGGCTTCTAGGATTGCGAATGGGTGGGTACGAAGTCAACTAGGCGTGGCGGGAGCGTGTGGGAATCGAACCCACCGAACCCCTTTCGGGGCCCAAACAGTTTTGAAGACTGCTCAGGCCACCAGGCCCGATCCGCCCCCCTGAATCGTTTACCCTTTCACCGCGATCACGTCGATCTCGACCCGCGCCGCTTTCGGCAGGCCTGCCGCCTGCACCGTCGAGCGCGCCGGCTTGTGTGTGCCGAAGTGCTTCGCGTACACCTCGTTCATCTGTGCGAAGTCGGCCATGTCGGCCAAGTACACGGTGGCCTTCACGACGTTGCCGAGGCTCGAGCCCGCGGCTGTGAGCACCGCCTCGAGGTTTTTGAAGACCTGCTCGGTCTGCTGCGCCGCGGTCGTGCCCACCAGCTCGCCGCTCTTCGGATCGAGTGCGACCTGCCCCGCCGTGAACACGAGGCCGTCGGTCTGAATCGCCTGGCTGTAGGGACCGATCGCCTTGGGAGCGGCGTCGGTCGTCACGACTCCCAGTCCTTTTGCCTTTCGCATTAGAACAATCCTTCGATAGTGCCATCGGGATGGAGGCGGATGCGCTCCGCCGCGGGGCTCTTGCCGAGGCCCGGCATCGTCATGATGTCGCCCGCGAGCGCCACCACGAATCCCGCCCCGGCGGACGGAATGACATCCCGCACATGGAGCATGAATCCCGTGGGCGCGCCGAGCTTCGTTGGGTCGTCCGAGAACGAATACTGCGTCTTCGCCATGCACACCGGCGCCTCGGCGAGCCCGAGCGCCGGGATCAACTCGAGCGCGCGTTCCGCGCCCGGCGTGTACCGCACGCCGTCGGCGCCGTAGATCTTGCGCGCGATCGTGTCGATCTTGTCCTTGATCGACAGTTTCGCGTCGTACAGCGGCTTGAATGCCGCCTTCGAGCCGTCGAGCAGTTTGAGCAGGGCCTCGGCGACGGCGACGCCCCCCTCCCCGCCCTTCTCCCACACCTCGCACGGCACGAGCTCAACGCTCTCGGCGGTACATGCGGCCCGCACCGCCTCGAGCTCCGCGGGCGTGTCGCCCGTGAAGTGGTTCAGCGCCACGAGCGCCGGCACGCCGAACTGCTTCACGTTGCGGATGTGTCGTTGCAAGTTCGCGCACCCCCGCTGCACGGCAGCGGGGTCCGCGACCCCGAGCTGATCCTTTTTGACGCCGCCGTGCATCTTGAGCGCGCGAACGGTCGCGACGATGATCGCGGCCTGCGGCTCGAGGCCCGCCAGACGGCATTTGATGTCGAAGAACTTTTCGGCGCCCAAGTCGGCGCCGAACCCCGCTTCGGTGAGCACCAGGTCGGCGAGCGCCAGACCGAGCGTCGTCGCGACCACCGAGTTGCAGCCGTGCGCGATGTTGCCGAACGGCCCGCAGTGCACCAGCGCCGGCCCGCCCTCGAGCGTCTGCACCAGGTTCGGATTGATCGCGTCCTTCAAGAGCAGGGTCATGGCGCCCTGCACCTTGAGATCGCTCGCGCGGACTGCGGTCTTGGCATAGTTGAAGCCGACCACGATGCGGGCGAGGCGCGCCTCGAGATCCGCGATCCCCGTCGCGAGCGCCATGATCGCCATGACTTCGGACCCGGGAATGATGACGTAGTGGTCCTCGCGCGACGGGCCCGCCGTGATGCCGCCCAGTCCGACCACGATGTGGCGCAGGGCACGGTCGTTCATGTCGATCGTGCGAGGCCACGTGATGCGCCGCACGTCGAGCCCCGACGCGTTGCCGTGGTGCAGATGCGCGTCGAGCATCGCCGAGAGGAGGTTGTGCGCGGCGGCGATCGCGTGGAAGTCGCCGGTAAAATGGAGGTTGATGTCCTCCATCGGCACGACCTGCGCGTATCCGCCACCGGCCGCGCCGCCCTTCACGCCGAATACGGGCCCGAGCGATGGCTCGCGCATGCACAGGATCGCCTTCTTGCCGAGCCGGCGGAGCGCCTGGGTGACGCCCACCGTGACCGTGGACTTCCCTTCCCCCGCGGGCGTGGGGCTGATCCCGGTGACGAGCACCAGGCGGCCCTTCTGCTTCCGTTGCTCCAGGGCACGCAGCGAGATCTTCGCCTTGTACTTGCCGTACAGGTCGACTTCGTCGTCCGCCAAACCCAGCTCTCGAGCCACGTCGGCGATCGGCCGGAGCTTCGCGGCTTGGGCGATCTCGATATCGGAAGGGACCCTGGTCGTGGTCGTCATAGCACCGTTTCGAGGCGCGGGCCAAAGCAACGCCGCGCGTTCTCTGTGGTCCGATGCGCGAGGGCCTCGAGGCTCTCACCGCACAGCGCTGCCGCGCGAGTCGCGACGTCGCGGACGTACGCGGGCTCGTTGCGTGTCCCGCGATGCGGCACGGGCGCGAGGTAGGGGGCGTCGGTCTCCACTAATAGGCGGGTAGGCGGATAGGCGGTTAGGGGGACGACGGGCGTCCAGTTTTTGAAAGTGATCATGCCGCTGAACGAGAAGTAGGCTCCGATCGCCATCCCCGCCTCCCAGACGTCCGCACCCGAGGAGAAGCTGTGCAGCACCACGGCTCCCTGCGCCCCTGCCCAACCGCGCAACATCGCCGCCATCTCGACATCGGCCTCCCGCGCGTGCACGACCACCGGCTTCGAGAACTCGGCCGCGAGACCGAGGTGCGCCTCGAACGCGCGGCGTTGCTGGTCGCGGGGCGAGTGGTCGTAGTGAAAGTCGAGGCCCGTCTCCCCGACCGCCACGACCTCCGGCGCCATGAGCAGCGCACGCAACCGGGCTTCGACCTCCCCCGACCAGCTCGACGCCTCGTGCGGGTGGACACCGGCGGTCGCCGAGAGCCCGCCACGGCCGGCGCGGGCCAACGCGACGGCCCGCTCGCTTCCAGCCAGCGACTCACCGATGACCACGACGTGACCGACGCCGGCGGCCCGGGCCCGCTCGAGTACCGCGTCTCGATCCGCGTCGAACGCCCGATCGCCGAGGTGGCAGTGGGCGTCGACCAGCACGTTACCGGGCGGGCACCCGCGGCGGCGTGGGCGACGGCGTCTTGGGGGCGGCCGGCGCCGGGGGGCCGGCCGGGCTCGCCGGAACGGGGGCCCGCGCGCCAAGGGCCCGCGCCCCACGCGCATCCTGGCCTGGCCAGCGCTTCTCGATGAGCAGCAGGATCGGCGCCGCGATGTAGATCGACGAGAAGGTCCCCGTGAAGATTCCGAACGACATCACCCACGCGAAGGGCCGGATCACTTCACCGGCGAGGAGCAGCAACGACAGCGTCGTCGCCAGCGTCGTCCCGTGCGTCAGCACCGAGCGCGGCAGCGTTTCGTTGATCGAGAGATTGAGGATCTCGTACAGGTTCTGGCGCCGGTACTTGTGCAGGTTCTCGCGCACGCGGTCGAAGATGATGATCGTGTCGTTCAGCGAGTAGCCCACGACCGTGAGCACCGCGCCCACGACGATCAACGAGACCTCGATGTGCATCAGGCTGATGAACGCGATCGTCGCGAGCACGTCGTGCGCCGTGGCGAGCACCGCCGCGAGGCCGAAGCGCCACTCGAATCGCGCCGCGAGATAGGTCAGCGTGACGAAGAACGACAGGACGATCGCGAGGAACGCCTTGCCCTGCAGCTCTTTGCCGACCTTGGGCCGCACCGACTCGGTACGCTCGACTCGGTACTGGCCGGGGCCCGCGCTTGCGTCGAGCGCACGGCCGACGGCGGCCGCGACCGCCACGGTGTCTCCCACCTCGTTCTCACCCGCCTCAGCCGAGATGCGGGCGCGGATCACGTAGCTCGTGTCGGACCCGAAGGTTTGGATCTCGGCGCCGTGGAGCCCCGCGTCGTCGAGCGCCTGGCGGAGCCGCCCCGTGCCCACGGCGGTCTTGGTCTCGACCTGCATGAGCGTGCCGCCCGTGAACTCGATGCTGTAGTTGAGACCTCGCACCACGAGATCGAACGCGCCCACAACCATGATCGCGGCCGTGATGCCGTACGCCCAGCGGCGCCACTTGATGAAGTCGTAATTCGCGTTTGCGAAGAGTCGGATCATCAGACGCTCAGAGTAGTCATGGCCGGCCGCCGCTGCAGCCAGATGAGGAAGAGGGTCTTCACCACGAAGATTGCCGAGACCATCGAGGCGGCGATACCGATGATCAGGGTGATGGCGAAGCCTTTCACCGGGCCCGTGCCCACGAGATAGAGGATGAAGGCGGTCAGGGCGGTGCTGACGTTCGAGTCCACGATGGCGTTCATGGCGTGCTTGAAGCCGTCGTCCACGGCGAGCCGCAGTGACTTGCCGTGCACCAGCTCTTCGCGAATGCGCTCGAAGATCAGCACGTTCGCATCGACCGCGATGCCGATAGACAGCACGAAGCCCGCCATGCCCGGCAGGGTCAGCGTAAACCCGAACGCCGAGAGACCCGCGACCGTGAACAGGCAGTACAGGGTCAGGGCGGCCACGGCGAGCACGCCGGAGAGCCGGTAGTACCCGACCATGATCAAGATCACCAGCACAACGCCGACGATGCCGGCGCGAATGCCGTCCTTGATCGAATCGGCGCCGAGTGACGCACCGATGCTTTTCTCGTCAACGATCGTGAGCGGCGCCGGCAGCGCACCGGCGCGCAACACGAGCGCGAGGTCGCTGGCCTCCTGTAGCGTCTTCGAACCCAGCTCGATTTGTCCGCGCGTCGTGATCTGGTTCTTGATGATCGGCGGCTGGCCTTGCACGCGGCCGTCGAGGATGATCGCCATGTAGTGCTGGATGTGTCGCGCCGTCTCTTCTCCGAACTTGCGCCCGCCGCGGCGCGACAGCACGAAGTCCACCACCGACTGATTGGTGAGCTGATCGCGCCGCGCCGTGGCCTTCTGCAGCTCCTCACCCGTGATGATGGGCCGCGACTCCACGGCGTAGAGCGCGCGATACGACTTGGCCCCCCGCGACTCGACCTGGGCCCCCCACTTGAGGTCGATGCCCCGCGGGATCGCCTGCCTCACGTCGGGCCGCTGAACGAGACTGTCCACGACCTCCCATTGCTCCTCGGGCACCAGGAACTCACCGGGGAGCTGGCCCTGAAACAGCAGCGACGAGAGGGGCCCGGGGGCGTTCGCGTCGGCGGCGGAGTCCCGGCCCGCTTTGGTCGTATCGGCGCCGAACAGCTGCGACACCGCGGACGGCGCCGCGCCGCGCGACTTGAATCCGGCGCGTCGCAACACGGCGTCGATTTGCTGCAAGGCGTTCTGGAACTGGTTCTGCATGTCGGTGATGCGGAATTCGAGGAACGCGGTTCGCTCGATCACACTCTTGGCCCGCGCCGGATCCTTTTCGCCCGCCAGCTCGACGATCAAGCGGCAGCGGCCCTGGATCTGCACGACGGGTTCGGTCGTCCCGAACTCGTCGATGCGCGTGCGGATGACGCGCTCGGCGCGCTGGATCGCGTCGGCGCAGTCCGGCACCGGGCCCTTGCTCTCATCCACCTCGAGGGCGAGGTGGATGCCGCCCTGCAGGTCGAGCCCCAGGTTCACCGGGACGCGGCGAACGGTGGTGTCCTTCATCTTCCCCGTCTTCTGGTCGACCACGCGCTGCTTGACGTTGCGCGGTATCAGGGCCCCGATACTGAGCAGGGCGAGAATGCCGATGGTGATCAGACGCCCACGAATCGTGTTCATTGATCTCTTTACCGGTTGAGGCTCGCCCGCGCCGCCACTCGGTCGCGCTCCAGCTGCGCCACCAGCGCCTCGCGGGATGGAAACGCCTGCACGTCGCGCAGGCGCTGCATCCACTCCACACGCACCGTTTCGCCGTACAGATCCGCGGCGAAATCGAACAGATGAACTTCGAGCGTCCGTCCCTGTTCCGCGAACGTGGGCCGCGCCCCCTGATTCATCATCCCGCCATATCGCGTCCCGCGCCACCAGACCCAGACAGCGTATACCCCGTCGGGCGGGAGCAGCTTGCGCCCGTCGGGCGGTGCCAGGTTGATCGTCGGCACGCCGATGGTCCGCCCGCGCCCCGCCCCCGGCACGACCTGGCCCCGCAGCCCATACGGCCGTCCCAACCAGCGCTCGGCGCTCGCCAGGTCGCCATGGGCGACCGCCGTCCGGATCAACGTGGACGAGATCGGTTGCCCGTCCTTTCGCACGGCGTCCACGACTGCAACGCCGAATCCGTCCGCGGCCCCGAGCCGCCGCACCAGCGCTTCATCGCCCGCGCGACCGCGCCCAAACGCGTGGTCGTGGCCGAGCACCAGCTGCTCGAGCGCATGCTCGGCCCGTAGGCCCCGGATGAAATCCTCGGGGCTCTGCTGCGCCACCTCGCGCGTGAACGGCAGTACCACCACGCGGTCGAGCCCGGCGCCCGAGAGGAGCTCGCGTTTCTCCTCGGCCAGCGTGAGCAGCTTCGGCGCCGCCTGCGGGTTCACGACCTCGAGCGGGTGCGGATCGCACAGCACCAGCACGCTCGCGAGTCCACCCGCGCGCGCCCGGCCCACCACCTCCTCCAGCACCCGCTGGTGTCCGAGGTGCATTCCGTCGAACGTTCCAACCGTGACGACCGAGCCGATCATGCGTCCGTCACTACGACGCGCGGCTTCAGCTGCTCGCCTTCTACTTCGGCAACGGCCAGCAACTCCGCTCCCGAAAACAGAGCTATCGGGTCCCGGGTATCGGGTACCGGGTCTCGGCGGATCGGGCGTCCGTGCACGACGGCATCGCGTTCACCAGGGTCCACGTCCCGCCTGACCAAATGCCCGACCAACACGCTTGGATCGCGCACGTCCGTCAGTGTCACCGCATCGGGTGCGACCGCGGTCGCCAATCGAAGCGGCCCCACCGCGGTGCGTCGCAAACTCACCAAGTGCCCACCGCATCCCAAGGCTGCCCCAACGTCGCGCGCCAGGCTCCGCACATACGTCCCGCCGCCGACGGTGGCCCTGAATGCCACGTCGGGCGCCGCGTACTGCACCAGCTCGAGCAACTCGATCTCGACCCGCCGCGCAGCCGGCTCGACGATTTCGCCGCGGCGCGCGCGCCGGTACGCCCGCTCGCCCGCGATCTTCACGGCCGAGTACGCGGGGGGCCGCTGCTCGTACCCGCCGCGGAACTGGGCCAGTGCGGCGCCTACCTGCTGCGCCGTGACGTCCACCGGCTCCGTCTTCAGCACCGCCCCCGTCACATCGTCCGTATCCGTCGTGCTGCCGAGCCGCATGACGCCGTCGTACGACTTGGTCCAGCCGGCGGCAAAGGGGGCGAGGCGCGTCGCCCGCCCTACGACCACGACCAGCAACCCTTCGGCGAACGGATCGAGCGTTCCGAGATGCCCCACCCGTTGCTCCCCCAAGGCCAGCCGGATCATGTCCACAACGTCGTGGGACGTGGGGCCCACCGGCTTGGCCACCAGGATCAGGCCGATCAGACCGGTCAGTCGTCCGACTCCTTGAGCTCCTTCAGGACACGCAAGACACTATCGATGCGTTGAGCGTGCTCGATGCCACGATCGAGGTGAAAATGCAGCTCGGGGCTCGTGCGCAAGCGCAGCTCCTGGGACAATTGGGCGCGCAGGTAGCGCGCCGCGCTCCCCAACCCTTCCAGGCTCTTGGCCTTCTCCTCGTCGGTGCCCATCACGCTGACGCGCACGTTCGCGTGGGTGAGATCGGGCGACACCTCGACGCCCGTCACCGTGACGAAGCCGATGCGCGGATCGCGCACGTCCCCGGTGAGGAACGCGCCCACGACCTGCCGGATCAGCTCTCCCACACGCTCGGGGCGGTGGCTCGCGCGCTTCATGTCAGAGATAACTCGTGCTCGTGTCCACGATACGGGCGCCGTCCGCGCCGGCGACCATCCGGTCCGCCTCCCGCAGCACGCTCTCGGCGTGGTGCCGATCGGTGCTCACCACCGACGCGGTGAGCTCGGCCCGTTGCCACAGATCCTGATGCGCCGTTTCGGCGACCGACACGTTGAACCGCTGGTGCAATCGGTCCTTGAGGCTCTTCAACACCGCCCGCTTGTCCTTCAGCGACTGGCTCGCCGGGAGGTGCAGCTCCCACACGATCACTCCGACGATCACGGCGACGACTCAGGCGCCGAGGACCCGGGCGACCTCCTCGATGCGATAGGACTCGATCAGGTCGCCGACCTTGATGTCGTTGAAGTTCTCGACGCCGATGCCGCACTCGAACCCTTCGCGCACGTCACGAACGTCTTCCTTGAATCGCTTCAGCGACGAGAGCGTCCCGTCGTACACCTCGACGCCGTCCCGGACGACCCGCACGCGGCCGGCGCGCGGGATGACGCCGCTGCGCACGAAACTCCCACCGATCGTCCCCACCTTCGCGATCTTGAACAGCTGGCGGATCTCGGCCTCACCCAGGATCACTTCCTTCTTTTCGGGGGCGAGCAGGCCCCCCATCGCCGCCTTTATCTCGTCCACTGCCTCGTAGATGATGCGGTAGGTGCGGATCTCCACTCGCTCGCGGTCGGCCGCGGCGCGCGCGTTGGAATCGGGACGCACGTGGAAGCCCACGATGATCGCGCCCGATGCCTTGGCGAGCAGCACGTCGGACTCGGTGATCGCGCCGACGCCGCGATGCACGACCTCGACCTTGACCTCGGCGGTCGACAACTGGGCCAGCGCGTCCGCCAGCGCTTCGGCGGGTCCGCCCTGGTCGGCCTTGATGATGATGCGCAGGCTGGCGGCCCCACCCTCGGCCCGCTCCGCCATGAAATCCTCGAGCGTCTTGACGCGGCCCGAGCGGCGGTGTTGCGCCTCGCGCTCCAGGCGCTGGCGCTTCTGCGCGATGTCGCGCGCTTCCGCGGCGTCGGCCATCGCGAGGAACGTGTCGCCGGCCTCGGGGACGCCTTCGAAGCCGAGGATCTGGACGGGGGTGGACGGGCCGGCCGCCGTCACGGCGCCGCCGCGCTCGTCGTACATGGCGCGGACGCGACCGGAGTACTGCCCGCAGATGAAGTCCTCCCCCACGTGCAGCGTGCCGTTCTGGACGAGGATCGTCGCGAGCGCACCCTTGCCCGGATCGAGCGACGCTTCGAGCACCGTGCCCGTAGCGCGACGGTCGGGGTTCGCCTTGCGATCGAGCAACTCGGCCTGCAACAGGATCTGGTCCAGCAGCGTGTCGATCCCGGTGCCCTTCTTGGCCGAGATCGCCGTGGACAGTGTGGTGCCCCCGAATTCCTCCAGCACGACCCCGTGCGTCAGCAGATCTTGCTTGACCTTCTGCACGTTGGCGGTCGGCAGGTCGATCTTGTTGATGGCGACGACGAGCGGCACGCCGGCATTCTTGGCGTGCGAGATCGCTTCGATCGTCTGCGGCATGATCGCGTCGTCCGCGGCGACGACGAGCACGACGATGTCGGTCACCTGCGCCCCACGGGCGCGCATGGCGGTGAAGGCTTCGTGGCCCGGCGTGTCGAGGAACGTGATCTGGCGGCTGTCCTTGAGGGTCACCTGATAGGCGCCGATGTGCTGCGTGATCCCGCCCGCCTCCCCCGCGACCACGTTCGTTTTGCGTACGTAGTCGAGCAGCGAGGTTTTGCCGTGATCGACGTGGCCCATGATCGTGACCACGGGCGGCCGCGGTTTGAGCGTCTCCGCGGCATCGGTCACCACGGCGGTTTCCGCCGTGGAGTAGCCTTCCTCCTTGGCCGCCTGGAAGCCGAACGACGACGCGATCAGCTCGATCATGTCGAAGTCGAGCCGCTGGTTGATCGTCACCATCTGCCCCATTTCCTTGAAGGCAAGGGTGACGATCTGGGTCGGCGGAACCTTGAGGATGTTGGCGAGCTCGCTGACGGTGATGAACTCCGTCACGCGCACGAGCGTCTTTTCGCGCTCCTTCTCCTCGCGGCGCTTCTCTTCCTGGACCTCGCGGAAGCTCGGGCCCTCCTCGCGGCGGTGGACGCCCTTGCGGCCGACGGGGCCCTTCAGGGTCGCCAGGGTGCGCGAGATGTTCTGCGCCACCGCTTCCTGGTCCACCATCGATTTCTTGCCTTTTTTGCGCTTCTTGCCGCCCTTGTCGCGACGGCGCTCGTCGAGCGGCATCGCGCCGGGCGCGGCGGAAGCGACGGGGCGTGGCGGCACCGGACCCGACGGCGTGCCGCTCGCCACCGGACGGGGCCGGACCGGCGTGGGAATGAACGGCCGAGCCGGAAGCGGCGGAGCCGACGGAGCCGACGTAAACGGCGACGGAGCGGATGGCGGCGCAGTCTCCACGGCGACGTCGGACGCCTCTCCGGGGGCCAGATCCTTGAAGAGCGCCGCGGCCCGCTCTTCGAGCGACGCGACGGGGCGCTCCTCTTCCTGCTGGCGCGCGGCGGCCTCGAGGGCGAGCCGCGCCTGCTCGGCTTCGGCGGCGGCGACAGCGGCGACTTCGGCGGCGACGGCGTCGGCGGCCGCGACTTCGGCGGCGGTGCGGCGGCGGCGCATCGGCCGCGCCTCGGTGACGACGGGGACCGGCGCCGGTTCGGCGGCTTTCGCGGCACGGCGACGCTTGGGCGGCGTGGCGGGTTCTTTTTGCTTCCGCTTCTCCCGCTCCCAGCGCGCGCGCATCAACGCCACCTGCTCGTCCTTGAGGGGCGTCAGGTGACTGCGCACAAAGATGTCCAGCTCCTTGAGCATGCCCATGAGCTGCTCGCTGGAGATGCCGAACTCGGCTGCTAGATCATGAATCCGCGTGTTCAACACTCAATCCTCCGCTAACGCCGTCAATCCGCGGGCCAACGCCCGATCTTCCACCCCAACCGCCTGCACCGGCGGCCGGCCCAGCCCTGCTCCCAACGTGGCGGCGTCGGGGCCCTTCACCAGCGGCACACCCTTCGCTTCCGCCAAGCGTGTGACTTTGTCGTGCGTCCGTTCACCGGCATCAGCCGCGAGCACCACGCACGCCAGTTTTCCCCGCTGCAATCCTGCCCGCACTCCCGATACGCCGATCACCACCCGCCCCGCCCGCAGTCCCAGGCCTAGCAGTCGGGTCACGCGGTCGTTCACGCGGCCGACGGTGGGGGTGGTGCCGGCTCCGTGGGTTCTTCGTCCTCGCCGCTGTCCTCGGTCATCTCATTGAGGAAGGCCATCAACTTGTCGGCGATGTCGGGCGTCATCCCGGGTAGCTGGTCGACTTCCTCTCGCTCCAGATCGAGGATGTCCTGCAGCGTTTTCTTGCCCGCCTGCTCGAGCACGGCGACCAGCTCCGGCGGCAAGCCCTTCATTTCCGTCAGCGCGACGTCGGTAACACCCCCCGCGCCTGCCTTGTCAGCGGTGGGGAGCGGCGCGAACAAGGGTCCTTCGCCGCCGCGCTCGAGCCACTCGCGGCTCGAGTACAGATCGATCTTCCAGCCGGTGAGCTCGGACGCGAGCCGCACGTTCTGGCCGTTCCGGCCGATGGCGAGGGACAACTGGTCCTCGTCCACGATCGCCTGAATGGTCTTGGTGTCGGGATCGGAGAAGACCCGCGCCACCCGCGCCGGCGCGAGGGACAGCTTGGCAAACCGCTCCGGATCGGACGACCACGGCACGATATCGATGCGCTCGCCGTTCAGCTCGTTGACCACGGCCTGCACGCGCGAACCCTTGAGCCCCACGCACGCGCCCACGGGATCGATCCCGTCGTCGCGCGAGGAGACGGCGATCTTGGTGCGGCTCCCCGCCTCGCGGGCGGTGGCGCGGATGTCGACGATCTGCTGCTGGATCTCAGGGACTTCGAGCTTGAAGAGCGCTTTGACGAACAGCGGATCGGCGCGCGACAGAATGAGGCGCGGGCCTTTGGGCGTTTCCTCGATCCGCTTCAATACGGCGCGGATCGTGTCGCCCTGGTGGAAGTGCTCGCGGTGGTTCTGGTCGCGGTAGGGGATGATCGCTTCCGCTTCGCGGAACTTGTTGAGCATCACCACGATCTTGCCGCGCTCGATCTGCTGCACTTCGCCGGACAGCAGGTCGCCCACCTTGTCCGAGAACTCCTCGCGGATGCGACTGCGCTCGCCCTCGCGGACCCGCTGGATGATGCGCTGCTTGGCGGCCTGCACGGCGGTGCGGCCGAACTGATCGAAGGGGACCTCTTCTTCCAGCACGTCGCCGGGCTGGAACTCCGGATCCTCGAACCGCGCCTCTTCGAGCGCGATCTGAGTGCCCGGGTCCTCCACCGTCTCGACGACGGTCTTGAGGACCACGATGCGGATCGACCCCTTCATTTCGTCGATGCCGATTTCGGACCGCACATTGGGCCCGTAGCGCTTGACGAGGGCGGCGTGGAGGCCGTCCTTGAGCAGGTCGATCAGCTCGCTGCGCTCGAGCTGCTTCGTGTTGGTCAGTTCTTTGATTGCCGAGACGACGTCGGTTGCGTTCGCCATTGGTCCTCAGTCTTCAGGCTTCGGGGCCAGCCGAGCTTCCTTCAGCTCGGCGAGCCGGTATTCGAGTGCCGGTTTGCCTTCCGGCTCGAGTACTACGGTCTCCGTCGTCGGAACCGCTACGATGCGGGCGTTGACCCGGCCCATTCCCGGCACTCTGACGTTCACGTCGCGGCCCACGAACCGGACCCAGTGCCGGTGCCAGCGCACCGGCCGCTCGATCCCCGGGCTCGAGACTTCGAGCACATACCGGTTTCCTAGGGGACCGCCCCCGCCCTCGTCCAGCCACGCCTCGAGGGCCCGACTGGCGGTGGCACAGTCATCCACCGTCACCCCCCGAGGGGAAGGCGTGTCGATGCGGACTTGAACCAGCGGCCGGTTCGGCGTGCCGCCGATGCGAAGGTCGGCCAGATCGAATCCCAGCGCTTCGAGCCGGGTCCGGAAGGCCTCTACCAGGGTGTCGGAAAGCATAGAAAAAAAAGCGCGGGCCGAACTTCGCCCGCTGCAGACCGGAATGTAGCCGGGGCTAGGGTGCTGTCAAGCTTTAGGCCGCCCCAGATAGGCCACCATCCGGCCGTCCCGTCCCCCCGACGCGCGGTGCGAGAAGAAACGATCGCGATCGTGCGCACTGCACCAGGAGGAAATCGAGACTGCTTCGATGCCGAGCTCGGCCGCCTGGCGCGCGAGAATCGCGCGCAGGTCGAGCGGGACCGGCGTCGCGCTGGCGGGTAAGCCGAAGCACGTCGCGACTTCAGAACCTACTTCATAACAGGTACCGCAAATTCCTACTCCGCAATGCATTACAATATCGCTGCCCTTGGCAAACCCGCGCCACTTCAAGAGCTCCACAGCGCGCCCCAGCACGCCGGCGGCGGCGCCGCGCCACCCCGCGTGCAGCAGGGCGATCGCGCCCTTCTGGGGCACCGCCAGAAACACGGGGATACAGTCGGCGACGGTCACGGTGAGCAGAGTGCCGCGGTCTCCGGTCGCGTGTCCGTCGAGTCCGTCGAGCACGAGCCACCCCTCAGGGAGGGACTCATGCCATTGGACCGCGTTGCCATGGACCTGATGACTCAGGACGAGGGTCGGAAAGCGCGGCGCGAACGCGGCCCGGAACGCGCGCCAGCGGCTGAAGACGTGCCCTACGGGCTCGTCGCTCCACAAGCCGAGACTGAACGGGGCGGCGCCGACGCCGCGCGTCGTGATGCCCGCGATGAGGCCGTAGCGCTCGGCCCAGGCCGCGAGCTCCATCCGCGGCACGGCGGCGTCGCCGATCGGGACTTCGGCGAGCGTCTTATCGCTGGTCGTCGCGACGCTCAATCTGCGCTCCCAACGCCCTGAGGCGCTCGTCGATCCGCTCGTACCCGCGCTCGATCTGACCGATGTTGTGGATCACCGAGTCTCCCTGCGCCGCGAGCGCCGCGAGCAGCATCGCCATGCCGGCGCGGATGTCGGGGCTCTCGACGACCTGCCCCCGAAGCGGCGACGGCCCCGCGATCACGGCACGGTGCGGGTCGCACAACACGATGCGCGCCCCCATACCGATCAGTTTGTCCACGAAGAAGAGCCGCGACTCGAACAGCTTCTCGAACACGAGCAGCAACCCCTCGCACTGTGACGCGGCGACGATCGCGATCGACATCAGGTCCGCGGGGAAGGCGGGCCATGGCCCATCCTCGAGTTTCGGCACGTGGCCACCGAGGTCGGGCCGGATGCGACGCTCCTGATCGGCGTCGACGACGAGCTTGGTGCCCTCGAGCCGCGGCCTGACGCCGAGGCGTTCGAAGCCCAGGAGCGTGGACCGGAGGTCGTCGGCGCGCACGCCGTCGATCGTGATGGCACTGTTCGTGACCGCGGCCAGCCCGATGAACGAGCCAATCTCGATGTGGTCGGGCCCGATCGTGTGCGGCGCGCCTCGCAACGGGGCGCCACCTTCGACGGTCACGGTGTTGCTACCGATCCCGTCGATCTTCGCACCCATCGCCACCAGGAAGCGCGCGAGATCTTGCACGTGCGGCTCGGACGCCGCGTTGCGCAGCACCGTCGTCCCGCGCGCCGCCACGGCGGCCATCAGCGCATTCTCGGTCCCGGTGACGCTCGGCTCATCGAGGAAGATGTCCGCGCCGGTCAGCTTGCCTTCGAGCTTGTACGTGTCCCCCACGGTGATCTCGGCGCCGAGTCGTTCCAGGGCGAGGAAGTGCGTATCCACGCGGCGGCGACCGATGACGTCCCCGCCGGGCGGGGGCAGGCTGACGCTTCCAAACCGCGCCAGCATCGGGCCCGCGAGCAGAATCGATGCGCGAATCTTGGCCGAGAGCTTGGGATCGAGCGCGCGCGGCTCCGCTTTGCTCGCATCCACCGTGACGGCGTTCGACCCCTCCCATGTCACTCCCGCCCCCAGGTGCTCGAGTAAGGCGAGCAGCGTCTCGACGTCGCGGATGTGAGGAACGTTGTCGATGCGGCAGGGGCCGTCGGCGAGGAGCGTTGCGGCGAGGATCGGGAGGGCCGCGTTCTTGTTGCCGGCAGGGCGGATCGTGCCTTTGAGCGCGCGTCCGCCGGTGACGAAGAACGACGGTGGCATAGTCTGGGCAAGCTACGAGGACGCTTGCGCCGGCGTCAAGCGTTCGCGAACGTTCGCCCTCGTGAATCCCGTCCTCGCGCTGGCGCTCGTCCTGGCGGCCGGTCTCGCCATGACACGCCTGCGGCTCCCCCAGCTGCGTCACAGCCTGTCGCTCGAGTTGAGCGTTGCCGCGGGGGCGCCCCTGCTCATCGCCGGCTTTCTTCTCGGCCCAGGCCTCGGCGTGCTCGACCACGCAACGCTGCGTACGCTCACGCCGGTCGCGGCTCTCGCGGTCGGATGGATCGGGGCCACGTTCGGGGCGCAGCTCGAAGGGCGGGTGCTGCGCCGCATTCCTCGTCGCGTGTGGGCCCTCGCGGCAATTCAGGCCGCGGCGGTCCTCGTGCTGACGGCACTGGCCGCCCGCCTGCTGACGCGGATCGCTCCGGCCCTGGCGCCGGTGTGGCGTCCCACGGTCCCTGCCCTGCTCACGATCGCCGCCGCGGCCATGATCTCCGGCCCCGGCGCCGTCGCCCTCGTCGCCCGGGCCCTCCGCGTACCGCCCCGGCTCCGCCGGGCGCTCGGGCTCGCGGCCCTGCTCGACACGACGTTTGGCGCACTCGTCTTCGCGTTCGCGCTGGGACTCTCGCAGCCGCACCGCGCGTTCGGAGGGGGCGTGGCCCTCGGCTGGGCGCACTGGGCGGCGGTCGCCGTCGTTGCGAGCGGCGGAGTCGGCGGGCTGTTCGTGTGGGTGGCGCGCCTCCGGGGCGACGCCGATCGGAACGCCCTGGGGCTCGACCTGACGGGCCTGGTGTTGCTCGGGTCTGGGCTCGGCTACGCCACCGATTTGTCGCCGTTCATCGCGTGCGGCCTCGCGACGGCGCTGGTCGTCAATCTCTCGCCGCTCGGGCGGCGCGTGCAGCTGCTGCTCGCATCGTGGGACGCTCCCGTCTACGCGGTGTTCCTGGTCCTGATTGGAGCGGCGCTCGACCTGCGGACGTGGTGGCTCGTCCCCGCGGTCCTGCTCCTCGGCCTGCTCCGTGTCGCGGCGCGCTGGGTCGTCGTGCGGTACGGGCGGAGATGGCTGATGGCGACGACGCTGCCCCCGCATTTCGGGCTGGCGACCGTCGCACAGGGCAGCGTGCCGTTGGCCCTCGCCGTGAGCTTCAATTTGATCTACCAGGGTTCGGGAGGATCGCTGCTGACGACCGTGTTGCTCGGCGCGGTGCTCGCCCAGGCGGCCGCCGTTCCGCTGATGGCTCTGGCGTTGCGCCCGGCGCCCCCCGAGGTTTCGTCATGATTCCGGCTTGGGTGGGCGTCGTTTCGGCGCTCAGTCTCGCGATCATCGCGCTGGCGGCTGTGGTCGTGGCCGTCGCGTCGGTCGCCTCGGCGCTCGGCATCCGCACCTTCACGCGCGCACTCGAGCAGCTGGCGGGGCCGGCGATCCAAGACGTCCGGCAGTTGATCGGCACCATCAAGGGTGAGGCCGACGCGTTGGTGGGCACCTCGCGCGACGTCCGGCTCCGCATCGTACGCGCGGCGGATGCCGCCGAGCACCGTCTGTCCGATCTCGATGCCCTCGTGGAGGTCGTGCAGGACGAAATGGAGGAGACCGTCCTGGACGCCGCCGCCACGCTGCGCAACGTGCGGCGCGGATTCTCCCTGTGGCAGTGGGGGCGGAAGGTCTTGAAGGGCAAAAGGCGCGAGAAAGGCGGGAAAAAGCGCAGTACGTGAAGCGCATACTTCCGGTAGCCATCATCGCGATCGCGGCCCTAGTCGCGTTTCCGAGCGCGGCCCACGCTTGGACGCCCGGCACGCACATCTTCCTGGGCGAATCCGTCCTCGCCAACCTGCACCAGCTCCCTGCCGCCGTGACCGACCTGCTGCGCGCGTTCCCATACGATTTCCTGTACGGCAACATCGCGGCCGACACCTCGATTGCGAAGAAGTACGCCCCGGTCGGCCGGCATTGCCACGCGTGGCATGTGGGCCAGGAGATCTTCGACCTCGCGCCCACCGATCCGTTGCGCGCGTTCGGTCTCGGCTACCTCTCGCACCTCGCCGCCGATGCCGTGGCGCACAATTTCTTTGTGCCGCGTCAGCTGGTGCTCACCACGAGCACGGCGGCGCTGGGCCACTCGTATTGGGAGAGCCGGTTCGAGACGCATCTGGGCGATGCGTATGCGCGCGAAGCCCGCGACGTGATCCTCCAGGATCATACGAAGAGTGACTCCCATCTCGACGGGATCCTGTCGCCCACGCTCTTCAGTGTGCGCACCAGCCGCCGGCTGTTCCGCGGCATGGTGCACCTCACCGAGAGTCAGAGCTGGCAGTGGGCGTTCCAGATCATCGCCGAGAACAGCCGGTGGGACCTGCCCGACTCGGACGTCGAACGCCACATGGCGGTCGCGTTCGAATACGTGATGGAGATGCTGGGCGAGAAAGACGCGGCGGCGCGGCGGCTCGATCCGGCGGGAGAGCAGGCGCTGCGTATAGCGAAGCGGATGCGGCGTCAGGCACTGGCGGAAGGCGCGCGACACGAGCCCGAACGGATGGAAGAGACGGCAGAGCAGCACTTCGGGCTGCCGCAACCGTCGCTCGAGTACTGGTACGAGTCGAAGGCGCAGCGGCCCTGGAGAGATCGCTAGGAGGCTAGTCTCTCTTCGAGCACCCGCTGGGCGAGTTTCGGATCAGCCTTTCCCTTCGACGCTTTCATCACCTGCCCCAAGAAGAACGCCATCAGCTTCGTCTCGCCGCTCTTATATCGCCCCACCTCGGTGGCGTGGGCCCCGAGCACTTCGCTCACCCACGCCGTCACGACGGTGGAATCGGCCACCTGAATGACGCCGAGCGCCTCGGCGATGGTGCGAGGATCGCCACCGCGGTTCGCCAGCTCCGTGAAGACGCGCTTCCCCGCCTGGTGGGACAGCGTCCCGCCCTTCACGAGGCCGATAAGCTGCGCCAACGAGCCGGCCGGTACTCGCAGCGTGTCGGCGTGGTCTTTCGCGTCAGCCAGCACTTCGCCCATCACCCAATTCGCCGCCGCCTTCGCCTCGGCGCCCGCGTGCACGACGCCTTCGTAGTAGTCGGCGACGGCGCGACCCGCCGTGAGCACCGCGGCGTCTTGTTGCGGTAAGCCGTACTGCGCCACGAAACGCTCGCGCTTGGATGCCGGCAGCTCGGGCAGCAGGCTCTGCTGCTCCGCGACGAACTCGGGGGTCAACACGAGCGGCGGGAGGTCGGGCTCCGGGAAGTACCGGTAGTCGTGGCTTTCCTCTTTAGAGCGCTGCGGCCGGACCGCGTTGTCCTTGTGGTCGAACAGCATCGTCTGCTGCGTGACCGTACCGCTCCCTTCGAGCACGGCGACCTGACGATCGCGCTCCACGGCGAGCGCCTTTTCGACGTACGCGAACGAGTTGATGTTCTTCACTTCGGTCTTGACGCCCAACGCGCTCTCCCCAGCCCGGCGCACCGAGACGTTCGCATCGACGCGCAGGCTCCCCTTCTCCATGTCACAATCGGACACGCCGATGTACTCGAGCACCTGCTTGAGGGTTTGCAGATATGCGCGCGCCTCTTGCGGCGACCGGAAATCGGGGCCCGTGACGATTTCGATGAGCGGCACGCCGGCGCGGTTCAGGTCCACCGCGGTGGCCTTGGGAAACCGGTCGTGCAATGATTTGCCGGCGTCCTCTTCGACGTGCAGGCGCACGATCGTCGCGGTGACGAGCCCGCGCTCCGGCGCGAAGAACGTCAGGGAGCCCGTGGTCGCGAGCGGCTCCTCGAACTGCGAGATCTGGTAGCCCTTCGGTAGGTCGGGATAGAAATAGTTCTTGCGGGCGAACACGCTCTTGGCGTGGACGGTGCACCCCAATGCCAGCGCGGCGCGCACGGCATGCTTGATCGCCTCGCCGTTGGGCGCGGGGAGCGCGCCGGGAAGGCCAAGACAGACTGGACAAATGTGGGTGTTGGGGGCCGCGCCGAAGGCGGCGGAGCACCCGCAGAACATCTTCGAGATGGTGCGCAGCTGCACGTGCGTCTCGAGCCCAATGACGGTTTCCCAGGTCGCCCCCGCCGCGGCCATCAGGCTTCCTCCGTCGCCGGCACCGCGCGCTCGAGCGCGTAGGCGGCCTCGAGCATCTCGTCCTCGAGAAACGCCTGGCCGATGAACTGCCCGCCCACGGGCAGACCTTTCACACGGCCGATGGGCACCGAGATCGCGGGAAGCCCGGCGAGGTTCGCGGTCACCGTGAAGATGTCGGACAGGTACATCGACACCGGATCGGCAAGCTTCTCTCCGGCCTTAAATGCGGTAGTAGGCGTGGTGGGTGTGAAGAGGAGATCCACGCCGCGGTCGAAGGCGTTGCGGAAGTCCTGCGCGATGAGCGCCCGCATCTGTTGCGCCCGGCGATAGTAGGCGTCGTAGTACCCGGACGAAAGCACGTACGTGCCGACCAGAATGCGGCGCCGCACCTCGGCACCGAACCCATCTCCACGGGTCCGCCGATATAAGTCACGCACGTCGGTCGCGCCCTCCGCGCGCGGGCCGTACCGCACGCCATCGAACCGCGCCAGGTTGGACGACGCCTCGGCCGGCGCGATGACGTAATAGGTCGGCACCGCGTACTGCGTGTGCGGCAGCGACACTTCGCGCACCGCCGCACCCTGCTCCTTCATGAGGCGCACGGCCCGGTCGCACGCGCGCCGCACGGCGGGATCCAAGTCGGGTGGGAAATACTCGCGCGGCAGGCCGATCACGAAGCCTTGTAGGGACTCAGGGACCGTGGGGAGCCGCAGCGGGTCGCGATCTTCGCAGGTCGCGTCCTTGGGGTCCCGCCCGCTGATCACCGACAGCACGCGCGCCGCGTCGTGCACGCTGCGCCCCAGGGCGCCGACCTGATCGAGCGACGACCCGAACGCCACGAGCCCGTAGCGGCTGACGCGGCCGTACGTGGGCTTGATGCCCACGACACCGCAGAACGACGCCGGTTGGCGCACCGAGCCGCCGGTCTCCGAACCCAACGCGGCCGGCACGGCGCCCGCCGCGACCAGCGCCGCCGAGCCGCCCGACGACCCACCGGGGACTCGACTCTTGTCCAGGGGGTGGATGGAGCGGCCGTACGCCGAGTGCTCCGTCGAGGACCCCATGGCAAACTCGTCGCAGTTCGTCTTTCCCGCGATCAACGCGCCGGCGGCCTTCAACTTGGTGATCACCGTGGCGTCGTAGGGCGAGCGGTAGCCTTCGAGCACCTTCGAGCCGCACGTCGTCGTGAATTCGAGCGTGCAGATGTTGTCCTTCACCGCGATCGGCATGCCGTACAGCACGCCCGTCGGGCGCGCCGCGGCGGCCTGCTGATCGAGCGACTTGCGCAGCTCCTTGACGGGAGTCAGGAGGGCGTTGAGTCGCTTGACCTTCACCAGGCGGTCGGCGGCCGCCTTGGCCTCACTCATCGAACTGCCCGAGCTTGGGAACCACGAAGAACCCGGCCTTAAAGGCGGGCGCGAACTTGTCGGGCCCGAAGGCGAGCGGCCAGGGGTTCTCCTCGTCGCGCCGGAAACGAATCGCGTCCGGGCCAGGCACGAAAGGCCGCGAC
>Ga0222622_10000056_pt1 | contig 41411 bp, 41 predicted proteins | sample PLM2_5_b1metaG_FD_177335 | JGI IMG/M metagenome (GOLD analysis project Ga0222622, IMG submission 177335) | Groundwater sediment microbial communities from an aquifer in East River, Colorado, USA - PLM2_5_b1 | ecosystem: Environmental > Terrestrial > Soil > Riparian zone | place: USA: East...
CGAGTTGACTTCGAAACTGTCGGCCTCCTTTGCGACTTGCCCCCCGGGATCTTTATGTTGAAATCAGCGCAAGATGTTACGACTACGGGCGCGGCGGCGGCGTTGGGCGAGGCCTTGGCGTGACTCCCGGTGGGGGCGTTGAGCCCAGGCACCCGGGCAAGGCGCCGATGAAGTTGCCAAGGGCAAATGGATCGTGTCCAACGGGCACTGTCGCCACCACGGTATTTGTGGAGGTATCGATGACCGAGACATTGTTGTCGGCGCTGTTAGCGACGTACGCCAGCGTGCCCGTCGGATTTACCGCTATCCCAAACGGAACCTCTCCAACCTGTATCGTCGTGACCACAGTGTTGTTGGACGTGTTGATCACGGAGACAAAGCCGCTCTCAGCTGCGACGTACGCGAGGGTGCCTGCCGGATTTACCGCCACCCCAAACGGATCGATTGCAACCCGTATCGTTGTCGTGACAGTGTTGGTGACGGTATTGATCACTGAGACACTGGCGCTGCCGCTGTTGGCGACGTACGCGCGCGTACCCGCCGGGTTTACGGCCACACCAACCGGACCGCGTGCAACCGGTATTATCGCCACCTCAGTATTGGAGGAGATGTCGATGACTGAGACACTGTTGCTGTTTGTATTGGCAACATACACGAAGGTGCCCGCCGGGTTAACCGCTACCCCAGTCGGCTGCATCACGACCGGCACCGTCGCGACTACGGTGTTGCTGGCCGTGTCGATCACAAAGACGTTGTTGGTGGAGTAGCCGGCGGCGTACACGCGGGTGCCCGCCGGGTTTACAGCCACTCCTTCGACAAAGGTGTTTCCGAGCATTACCGTCGCCACTACGGTGTTGGTGGCCGTGTCGATCACTGAGACAATGCCGGAGTTGGTGTTGGTGATGGCGGCGATATACGCGCTCGTACCCGCGGAGTTTACTGCGACACCACGAGGGCTGCCTCCGATCGGTACCGTCGCCACCACAGTGTTGGTGGAGGTATCAATCACGGACACATTGTTGCTGTCGGAATTTGAAATGTACGCGCGAACTGCGCATGGGCTTCCGCTGGGAGTTGGAGTTGGCGTTGCGCCCCCAACCGTCGTCTCAATTACGTTTGTGTTGCCCCCACCGCCAGACATTCCGCCCACCAGCGCGAATGGCGTCATGCAGGTCGCGACAAGCGATAACAGGATTAAAGCACCTCGAAGCAGATGCGCATTAATGGATGGAGTGGTTTGCTTTTGCATTTTGGGGTTCCTTTTGGTTTTGAGAGCCAGCAGTCCATGGGCTCTAACCTTTGATCGTGAAAGGAACCCTGACTAGCGAAAAAGCGGCGGAAGCTCAAGACGTTTCTCTGAACTGGTCAAAAGATTTTGTCGCGGGCAGAAACGGTCGATTTTGTTCTCGAGAATCAACGGCCGAGGTTCGGCGTACGAGACATGGTCGCTTAGTTGGAGCCGATAAATTAAAGCAACAACATGAAGGTCCGACATCTGTTTACCTTGGCCAAGGGCTGGAAAAGATTCAATTGGTTGAGCCAATCCTGAGGGTTAACCTCTCGTCAAGGAATGGAGCCCAAACCGGCTGTCGCTGTTGTTTTTCATCACATTGGTCCTTATCACCACGCGCGTCTTAACGCGGCGGCCGATAGATTATCGGTGACCGGTGTTGAGTGGTCAGCCAAGGGATATGACGCGTGGGGTGTAGCGGAAGCTCCTGCGCGGTATCACAAAATTTCTCTCTTTCCGGAAGCAACAGGCCGCTATCCGGACAGCGGCCGCCTTCGCCAAGCGTTTTGCTCGGCGTTGGAGCAAGTAAACCCTGAGATAGTAGGAGTCAACGGCTGGAACAATTTTGGGTCGCTGGCTGCGGCGAACTGTTGCGTGCGCCGGGGAATACCCATGGTCGTAATGTCTGAGAGCGCTCGGCAGGACGAAGCTCGCACTTGGTGGAAGGAAATGATCAAGCGGCGGCTCGTTAAGCTTTACTCTGCCGCACTCGTAGGCGGTCATCGTCACGTTGAATATCTCGTTGAACTCGGAATGCCTCGTGACCGCATCTTTACGGGGTACGACGTAGTCGATAATGCTCATTTTGCGCGACGTGCTCTCGAAATTCGAGATTCCCACCTTCGCCCAGGCTACGGCGGGCAAGCTCCATTCGAAATTCGAAAAAAGTATGGGCTGCCTGAGGCTTACTTTCTTGCGTCGGCGCGATTCATCGAGAAGAAGAATCTCACGAGCCTTATCAGGGCTTACGCGGAATATCGAGACAGGTTGAAACGGACCGGGGTCACCGACCCCGGCTACAACAGGGGCGCGCCGTGGGATCTGGTGCTCTTGGGTGATGGACCGGTGCGGGAAACTCTCAACTCTCAACTCTCAACTTTCAACTTGCATAGCCACGTGCATCTTCCCGGCTTTAAACAATACGACGAGTTGCCTGTTTACTACGCGTTGGCGAACGCGTTCGTCCATGCAAGCACGACTGAACAGTGGGGGCTGGTCGTGAATGAAGCCATTGCGTCGGGCCTGCCGGTGATTGTGTCGGAGCGGTGCGGGTGCGTGCCGGAGCTCGTGCAAGACAATGGGTTTACTTTTGATCCGATGGATGAGCATGAATTGGCCGCGCAGATGTTGAAGATGACTACGTTGGCAGATGACGAACGAAGGCGCCTGGCAGATTCGAGCTACGGGATTGCGGCGAATTTCTCCCCGGAGCGTTTTGGCGAAGGCTTGGAGCGCGCAGCCAGGGTGGCGATGGAACTCGCGCCAAGAAGATTTGGCGTAATCGATCGGGCGTTGTTATTTGCCGGGGCAAGGTACGGGCAATGAAATGAGGGATCCGGTAGCTACTTATTTCGACAAACACGCGGAGACTCATAAGCGCCAGTTCGTGGGAAGCGGGTCCGGCGCCAGTTTTTATTTTCAAACACGCTTGAAACTGGCGTGTGAATTGGCCGAGGGGTCGGCGGGGCGGGTACTCGACTGCGCTGCGGGCAGTGGTGAAATAACCTGCGCATTGCTCGAATCCGGCAGGTTTCCTCATGCGACTATAGTGGATATTTCGCCGGCGATGTTACAGAACGCACGGGCACTCCTTAGCTCACAAGTTGCCAACGTGGAGCTCAAATTCGTTCATTCGGACATATTCAACTTCAAGCCGTCTGATTCCGGTTTCGATCTCATTCTCTGCCTCGGATTGATTGCTCATGTTGGGCGGCTGGACGTCCTGCTGCTGCATTTGAAATCGATGTTGATGCCGAGCGGGCGCATCATTTTGCAGACAACACTTACGGATCACGCCGGGACCCGGATCGTGCGTGCACTCACCACGCCTCGCGAGCTAGTGCAGCGCGGGTACCGCATTTCCTGGTTTTCGCAACGGGACATCGCCGATGCGTGCCATGCTGCCGGCTTGCGGATCGTGGAGATGCGGCGGCATAGCCTGGGTGTTCCGTTTGGCGATCGTTTTTGGCCGTGGGCGAACTACCAACTCGAAACCCGCCTGCAAAAGTGGTCTAGTCGGCATGGAGCGGATGCGATCTACCTGCTCGGATGAAATTGGGCAGGTGAGAAATGACCAAGTTAGAAACCTGGATACTGCTAACCAATTGTCACTTAAATATTCAGGCAAATAGCTACACAACCGCGTTCCATTGGACCGCCTCTCGCTTCTCTCTCCGTGGGAGAGACGGACGCGTTAGCGCCAGTGAGGGCAAAGGAGTGGGTCTGGGAGAGGGGAGGGTGAGGGTTATGATCTACTTAGGCAAATGACACGCGTACGCCTCACCTCCCGCCTTCGCTCGGCTACGGCGCGGCAGGCAATCCTCACCCCTTCCAAGGGGAGAGGCGGCAGCACGCGCAACATGAATCAAGTCCGGATGGATTTAACCACATGAAAGTCGGTTTTCTAGTCGGCAGCGTTTCACGCGAAGCAGGCGGATTGTTTCAAAGCGTGCGCGGACTGGCCAAAGCGGTGGCATCCGCGAATGCAACGGCGAGCGTGTTCGGCATCAGCGACGAAAAGAGCGCTGTCGATTCACTCGAGTGGCAGCCGCTTTCTGTTCATGCGTTTCGACCACGATTCCGCGCTTGGGGCTACTCAAACCAACTCTTGCCTGCTTTGCTCAGAGCTGATCTCGACATTCTGTCCACCCACGGCTTGTGGAAATATTGCTCCGTTGCTTCGCATCAATGGCATCGCCGGTCGGGTCGGCCATACATCGTTCATCCGCATGGCATGTTGGAACGGTGGGCGTTGCAAAATGCAAAGAGGAAAAAACAAATCGCTGCGCTGCTTTATGAAGATACGCATCTGCGCGACGCGGCGTGCCTGCGTGCATTGTGTGAAGCGGAAGCGCAATCCATCCGCGTCTACGGAATGCGCAACCCGATTTGCATCATTCCCAATGGCGTTGATTTGCCGCAGATGGACGAAGCTTCAACTTTGGAAACTGAGAATCTATCGTTTCAAGCATTTGCCCAAGGCCGCAAAGTTCTGCTCTACCTAGGCAGACTTCATCCAAAGAAAAACGTGGCTAATCTGGTTCGGGCTTGGAAACAAATGCTCGAATCGCATCCATCAGCCGCGAAGAACTGGATCCTGGCTATCGCCGGCTGGGGCAGAAGCGCTTACGAACAGGAGCTCCAAGAGCTGGCAGCTGGGCCTTCCGTTGTTTTCGTCGGCGCACAATTCGGCGTCGAGAAAAATGCATGTTATCGCGCGTGCGACGCATTCATCCTGCCGTCGTTAAGTGAAGGTCTGCCGATGGCCGTGCTGGAAGCATGGGCGCATGCGAAGCCGGTGCTGATGACACCCGAATGCAATCTGCCCGAAGGCTTCGCTGCCGGAGCAGCATTACAAATTGGAACAAGCCCGGAGGAAATTGCCGCTGGTCTAAAACAACTGCTCGAAATGACTGATGACGATCGAAGAGCGATGGGCGCTCGTGGACGCACTTTGGTTGGCACAAAATTTTCATGGCCGCAAATTGGTGAACAGATGCGGTCGGTGTATGACTGGGTGCTTGGCAGCGGACCAACACCCCAGAGCGTGAGATTGTAGCAACGTTCAGCAGCTTTCGCCGAGCGTCAGTAGCCCTCGGGTTCTTACAGTATTTGACGCTTTTCGCGACTCTCGTTTTCTGAGACTTTGGTGGCGCGATGCTGGCGAAAATTTATTCCGCTGCCGTTTACGGCGTGGATGCTTACGAAGTGGAGATCGAGGTGAACGGAGCGGGTGGCGACCCGAACATTGTGATTGTTGGGTTGCCGGACGCCGCGGTGAAGGAAAGCCGGGACCGCGTCACCACTGCGATCGCAAATAGCGGCTATTATTGGCCACGCGGTCGCACGACAATCAATCTTGCTCCGGCGGACATCAAAAAGGAGGGCCCGAGTTTCGATTTGCCGATTGCTCTTGGGATGATCGCCGTCACCGAGAACCTGGACAGTTCGCCGTTCGAGAATTTTAGCTTCGTCGGTGAGCTCGCCTTGGACGGTTCGGTTCGCGCCGTGAAAGGCGTGCTGCCGGTGGCATTGGAAGCGCGCCGACGCGGCAAGCGCGCGTTGTTTGTTCCCGAAGCCAACGCACTTGAAGCGGCGATGGTCGATAAGATCGACATCTACGGTGTGCAAAATCTGCGGCAAACCTTCGCCTTCTTGCGCGGCGAAATTGCGCTTCTGCCGACACGCGCCGATCTAAGTAAATTTTTCGCCGCGCATTCAGGTTACGATGTTGATTTCAGCGACGTGAAGGGGCAGGGGCACGTTAAGCGCGCCATCGAAGTGGCCGTCGCCGGCGGTCACAACGTCCTGATGATTGGTCCGCCCGGGTCTGGTAAATCGATGCTGGCCAAGCGCATTCCGACCATTATTCCGCCGCTCTCGCTCGATGAAGCAATTGAGACGACGAAGATTCATAGCATCGCCGGCTTGCTCGACTCCGAAAAATCTTTCGTTTCGATCCGACCATTCCGCGATCCGCATCACACCATCAGCGACATTGGGCTGCTCGGCGGCGGCACGTTTCCGAATCCCGGTGAAGTAAGCGTCGCCCACAACGGCGTCCTTTTTCTCGATGAGTTGCCCGAGTTTAAGAGATCTGCGTTGGAAGTAATGCGGCAGCCACTCGAAGACGGGAAGGTGACTGTGTCGCGCGCTGCAGGGAGCGTCACTTTTCCTTCGGAGCTCATGCTCGTTGCGGCGATGAATCCGTGTCCGTGCGGCTATTTTGGCGATTTGAAGCGCGAATGCCGTTGCGGGCCGCTTCAGGTGCAGCGCTATCGCCAACGAGTCTCCGGCCCGTTGCTCGACCGCATCGATCTGCACATTGAAGTGCCCGCAGTCGAATATCGCGATGTTGCCAGCGAACGCGCAGAGGAAACTTCCGCTGCGGTTCGCGAGCGCATTATCGGGGCGCGACAACTTCAGCAGGAGCGCTTCCGCAATGACGCGAAAGTAAACTGCAACGCGCGCATGGCGACGCGTCATCTCAAACAACATTGCAAGCTCAGCCAGGACTCACACGAGTTAGTTCGCGTGGCCATGAGCGAATTGCACCTGAGCGCCCGCGCCTACGATCGGATTTTAAAAGTCTCGCGCACAATTGCCGACCTCGATGGCAAGGTCGACATCTCACCCGAGCACGTCAGTGAGGCGATCCAATATCGCACCTTCGATCGCACGCTCTGGGTCTGACCGCGACCGGAGGTTTGCTGACATGATGAATTCACATGATAACTATGCGGTGAACAAGCTGATTACCGTCGTAACAGAGCGCGGCCAGGTTTCCATTCCGGCCCCTGTCCGCAAAGAATTAGGTTTGAAAACCGGGCAGCCTCTTGTTTGGAAGAGAATCTCCGATCGCGAGTGTCTGGTTAAAGTCCCGCGCAAAAAGAAACGGGTGCGGGCGATGGCGATGCTTGGATTTGCGGCGCGATTCCGGCGTGAAAAGGGGCGCCGCACTGCGCGTGTGATGACTGAACTCCGCGAAGGAGAGCGATAGTACCATGGGTAGTTGACACCTGCCTGCCGATCGACATCGCAGAAGATGGCCTGCAGTTTGGCAAGGGTTTCAGCTCGTCTGCTCGATTCGCACGCTCTGGGTCAAAAAATCCCGCTATAACCAGCATCCTGTGTGAGGGTCGACTTTGTCCCGTTCCTATCGCGCGCCGCAACGAGGAGCCAGCGATCCGCCTGTCTTTTTTGAAAGCCGGGGAATAAAACGACGGGAACGCCGGTCTAGTTAGATAAATGGCAGAGGACTTTGAATGTGGTGTGCTGCGCCGAGACGTGACTCCTCGAAGATCACTATGGCTTTATCGTTGAAAGCAGAACATGCTTCGGAGACCGAAGATTTCGAGTCGGACCCGAAGATCGTGAAGTTCGTCGTACTTAAGAGGCGCGAAGAGGATCGTGCTAAAAACGAGGATTTAACGTCCTTTGAAGCGCTGATGCTCCCTCATCTTGATGCGGCGCACAATTTAGCCAGGTGGCTGCTTCGCAACGAACAGGATGCCCAGGATGTGGTGCAAGAGGCGTATCTCCGAGCATTCAAGTCTTTTGGCGGATTCCATGGTTCTAATGGGAGGGCGTGGTTGCTGACGATCGTCCGAAATACCTCCTACACGCTGCTAAAGAAGAACCAGGCGGTTGATCTCACCACGACTTTTGATGAAGAGCTACACGCTCCCGGGCAAGAGTCCGTTAGTCCGGAAACAATCCTGGAACGCAGCGAAGACGCCGCTCTAATCAGGGAGGCGATGGACGAATTGCCTGCGGAATTCCGGGAGATTCTGACTCTCCGTCACCAGGAAGGTTTGTCTTACAAGGAAATAGCCGACGTCGCGCAAATTCCGCCCGGCACCGTTATGTCGCGGCTCGCCCGCGCTCGCGCCAAGCTCAGGGAATATTTGGCGGCCCGTATCGGTAAGGAGATATAGATGAACTGCGAACAAGCTGCAGAGCTAATGGATGGTTATCTGGATGGCGAACTTGATCCGGTTACCAGCCAGGCAATAGAACAGCACTTGCGGGACTGCCGTAACTGTGAGCAAAAATACATGGCCAATCGTGCGCTGGTTAATGCAATCGGCAGCGCCATGCCCTATTACAAGGCTCCAACAGGATTGCGTGAGCGGATTCAATCCTCGTTACGAGAGGAGATTGCGGAACAGTCCGCGCGAGCTGTTGCGCCAGATGCTCGGCCGCAGAGTGCAACGAAGCAGCCAGAACGGCGGTCCATTCTTTTTGGAACCTCATGGAATTGGCTAGCTCTCGCCGCTGCAATTGTTTTTGCAGCCATTATCGCCTGGAACCTGCTGCTTGGCTTGCAGCGATCTGACGCCGAACAGTTTCTCGCGACGCAACTTATTGCCAGTCATGTGCGTTCGCTGATGGCAAACCATCTGGCAGATGTTGCTTCATCCGACCAGCACACTGTGAAGCCGTGGCTGGATGCAAAACTCGATTTCGCACCTCCTGTTGTCGATCTTACGAATGCGGGTTTTCCCTTGATCGGTGGCCGTCTCGACTATCTGGACAACCGACCAGTGGCAGCCTTGATTTACCAGAGACGCAAACATTTCATTAACCTCTTTGTCTGGCCGGCGTCAGATGTGAGCAGAAGGACATCGGCAAAGGAGATATCGCATCAGGGGTATCATTTACTTCACTGGGTTGAAGGCGACTTCAACTACTGGGCGGTTTCCGACGTTAACAAAGAAGATCTGCAGAATTTTCAGCATCTCTTCGAAGAGCAAGTTGTAGCTCACTGACGGCGATCAGGAATTTCGCCGCAGGTAAAATCGCCTGGTTTGTTAAGAGCGGGCCGGACCTCAAAGTAGGGTCTATTTGTTGAGTAGGCCACGTTCGGGTGTTTCGCGTTGCTAATAACTAAAGCACATGCCACCGCGTCGGATTTCTAAGGACACGGGAATATTCGCTGCACGCACACGGTATGGATAGCTGAAAACAGTTTTTGAGACAAAAAGAAAGGCTTTCGTTATGCGAACTCCGTTTGCTCCCTACCACAAAGCTACGACAGGCGTAGCGGCGCGATATGCGTTTCTTAGGCATCTGAATACGAACACTATGGCGTTCGTTTTGTTCGTCGCTTTCGCCCTCCTCAGTACCACTCGGGCCAAAGAGCCTCAGAATAATGAGTCAGCTCATCCTGGAGACACAAATGCTGAGTTAGTTATTAGACCTTGCGCCACCTCGGTCTCAGCCCCGCAAGAAATTTACGCTTACACATTCTCTGCCAAAGATCCGTGGAATAAAATCCCGCAAAATCGGTAAGGACAGGTGAAAAGCAATCTTAACAAGCAAAACCTAACCTAAAGGAGCCAACTATTATGTCTGATTACATTTCTCACGACCACGAACATGACGGAATCGATCGCCGCGGCTTTCTGCAATGCATGGCCTGGGCCGGTACGGGTCTGCTCTGGACCATCAGCGGCGGCGTCTTAGTCTCCAAAACTCTAGCGCAAATTGCTAAGGCTGGGGCGCCATTGCCGCCGACAGACCTTAGCTTTCTTCAAATCAGCGATAGCCACATCGGTTTCAATAAAGAGGCGAACAAGGATGTTACTGCGACGTTTCAGATTGCGCTCGATCGCATCAACGCGATGCCCACTCCGCCGTCTTTCCTTATTCACACGGGGGATATCACGCAGTTGTCGAAGCCCGAGGAATTTGACACCTTCGATCAAGTGCTCAAAAGCTGCCGGACCAAGGACGTTTTCTATGTGCCCGGCGAGCACGATGTGCTCAATGATGGCGGAAAGCTTTACCGTGAACGTTATTTAAAGAGCGTCGAAGCCAAGGGCTCCGGTTGGTACAGCTTTAACAAAAACGGAGTCCATTTCATTGGACTGGTGAACGTCCTGGATCTTCAGGCCGGCGGCCTGGGGCAGCTTGGCGATGAGCAGCTCGAGTGGCTTGAGGCCGATGTAAAAGGTCTCGGAACGAGCACGCCGATTGTTGTTTTCGGGCATATCCCTCTCTGGGCGGTCTATCCCGAGTGGGGCTGGGGGACAAGCGATAGCGAACGCGCTCTTGGATATCTGAAACGCTTCGGCTCAGTGACGGTGCTAAACGGTCACATCCACCAGGTCCTCCAGAAAGTCGAAGGCAACGTCACTTTCCACACTGCGATGTCTACCGCTTTCCCGCAGCCCGCACCGGGAACGGCGCCATCCCCTGGCCCTTTAAAGGTCCCGGCTGAAAAGCTGCGCAGCATGCTCGGCCTAACCAGCGTCCAGTACAAGCAAGGCAAGACTGCCCTGGCCGTCGTCGATTCCAACCTCAGTTAACCTAACCAAACCTAACCTAACTATGAAAACACTAACTCAGAGAAATAAGAAAATGGCACTATTATGCGCCATCAGTTTCCTCAATCTATCTATCTTCGCACTCGCTGGCGAAATGAAGGAAGCCGATACCACCGGCAACCAGCAAAATAGCATAGAGATCAAAGACTTCGCGTTCAATCCCCAGACCTTAACGGTGAAGTCTGGAGAAAAGATTACGTGGATCAATCGTGACGAAGAACCACACACTGTGGTGAGTGTCGAGAAGCAGTTTAAGAAATCGACTGCACTCGACACGGACCAAGCGTTCACGATCACTGCGGGCGCGCCCGGGACCTATACCTATTTTTGCTCAGTTCACCCGAAAATGACTGGGACAATCGTGGTCGTGAAGTCGTGAGGTGCAGTGGGATGTGCCGAAGAACCTAGAACCTATTGATCTGAAGCAATCAAACACTGCTCGCGATCGTTGCGGAGATTGGAAAGAATTATGAACTCATTCCTCGGTATTTCGGTAAATCCCTTTGATCTCAAGGCTGCGCTCCTCGCCGGGCATGCGCAGCATCCGGTGATCATTCATTTTCCGATCGGCCTGTTTATGGCGAGCGTTGTTTTCGATTTACTGGCAGTCTGGCGCAAGCAACCGATCCTTGCAGCGGTCGCCTACTACAATCTGCTCGGCGCCGCGCTGACTCTCCCGCTGGCGATTGCCACCGGTCTGGGTGCTTGGCAATGGCAACTCGAAGGTGCGACCTTAAAAGGCAATTTACGGTTGCATATGATTTGTGCAGTGACCTCCGCTTTGCTGATCTTCTTTCTTTGCTGGATGCGCTCGCGGCTGCGCGCAAAGAATATCTCGCCGGGTGTCAGTTATGTCACAGTGACGTTGTTCGCGCTGATGGCGATTACGCTCACCGGTCATCTTGGTGGAATCGTCAGCGGCGTTGAAATGCCCTGAGTGATGCCCAAGGCCCTGCCAGCTCTTACTTTCTAGCCGGTTCCTAGGGACGAACAATTCTCACGCGGCAACAAAGTTTGAATCCAATCGAGGTGCGGGACGCATCTCATAGGAAATAAATAACTCTCGAAATCATGAAACCAATAGCGTCAACAACCCCGAGTAGCAGTCACCGCGACGCGTTTGATCGCGCGGTGTGCAAACGCCGCCCACCAATCACAGATTACAGCTATCACTCTGGCGCGTTCGAGGATTCGCGTGCGCATTATGCGCCTGCCCACGTGCGACCATTTTGGAGTATCACCGGCGATTACTTCAAGCACGAAGCGCGCAACGAGTTCCGGAGCGAAGCCGCGCTTTTTGCAATTATCACCGTCACCGCAGCTCTTCCCTTGATTAACAACCTGCACGCGCTCATAGAATTTGTGCGTGCGATCACTTCTCAGTAAGAGGCTCAAGTTTGGCCCGCTCGTTGTCACACTGCTGTTGTCGCTTGTCGGCTGCGGCTCGGAGAATGATCGCGTCCTGGAAGAGACTTTCGAACGGCTCTATACGGTTGAACCGAACGCGAACATAACCGTTCAGAACGGTGATGGCGCCATCCTCGTCTATGGCTCAAACACGAATGAGATGCGGGTGCGCGCCGTCAAAAGAGCGTGCCGTCGCGCACGGCTGACGCAGATCGCGATCGATGTCTCGACTAAGCCAAGCTTTGTTTCCATCACCACCAAATTTCCTCCGAGACCCAGGTGGGGTTTGTTCGACCGCTCGGGCACGGTCGATTACACCATCGTTGTTCCGGCAATGGCGAACATCTCTGGACTAGACTTGGATGCGGGCGAGATTGTGGTTGATGGAATGCGGGGAGCAACCACGCACGCCCGGTTAGGTGAAGGCCGGATGTTCGCTCGCAACTGCTTTACCAACTTGGATCTCGCGATCTGGCGCGGTAATCTCATCCTGTCGTACGATTGGTGGGAAGAGAGTACGTTTACCGCTCAGGCGAGTCTCGCACAGGGAAACGCATGGGTGTATCTTCCCGGCGATGCCGCTTTCCATCTTCTTGTCAAAGCAGTGCACGGAGACATCTTCAATGATTTTGAAAGTCGCGCAGTTACGAAACCGACAGCCGCCAAGGGCACGAAGATAGATGCCCTGGTAAACGGCGGCGGCCAGGCCACAATCAAATTCAGGGTGAGGGAAGGCAACATCAAGATTGTGGAGGCCAATCCATAGGCAAAGTGATTTGCTTAATCCGCAATCCGCGATCTAAAATCCGCAATCGAAAATGCCATCGTTCGACATAGTCTCAGAAGTGGACATGCAGGAGATAGACAACGCGATTAATCAGGCGCGCAAAGAGCTCGTCACCCGCTTCGATTTGAAGGACGCGAAAACGGAAATCATTTCGGAAAAAGACAAACTTGTTTTGACGGCCGACGATGCGACGCACTTGAAAGCGCTGCGCGAGATTGCCATCGGAAGATTGTCCAGGCGTGGGATCGATCTGCGCAACATCGAACAAGAAGAGCCTGCCTTGTCATCGGTCGGTCATGCCCGGCAGGAATTGAGAATCAAACAGGGCCTCGAAGGAGACAAAGCAAAAGAAATTATTCAGGCGATCAAGGCACAAGGGTTCAAGGTGCAAAGCCAGTTGCAGGACCGGCAAATCCGGGTCACGGGAAAAAAGAAAGATGAACTCCAGACTGTGATTCAATTCGTGCGCAGCCGGGATTTCGGTGTGGCCACAAATTTCAAGAACTTCCGCGACTGATACCCCGAAGCTCCAATCACCAACATCCAATATCCAGAGAAACTCCAATACCTAAAATTCCAAAAATACGACGCAACCAGCCGATAATTGGTACTTGAAATTTGATGCTTCTTTGGAGCTTGGATGTTGGGATTTGGAATGTCTCATCCGCCTTGCACCGGCGGCATGATCGCAATCTCCTCGTTCGGCTTTAGCTCGTAATTGCGATCGACAAATTCCACGCCCGCGCCAATCAAAATACTTTTGTCGTGCGGGCGAAGCGCGGCTTGCTGTGCATAAATTTTTTCCAGCAAGTCATGCACAGTCGCACCTTCGGCCAAATCGAGATCCAGCTCGCGCATTCCAACCAGATCGCGCAATTGCGCGTAAAATTGCACATGAATTTTCATCGCAGTGAACGGGCGCGTTTATGCATTGCTCGAACAATAAGGTTCAATAATCTGCACTGGGATGCACGTCCATCACGAACGGCTCGAACTCCGCACCAAAGGTAAAGGACTGTACGAAATCACCGATGATGTGCAGGCGAAGGTCGACAGGTGCGACGTGAGAAACGGGACAGTCACTGTTTTTGTTCAGCACACGAGTTGCAGCCTCGTCGTGATGGAGAATGCCGATCCCACCGCGCGCCGCGACCTGGAAGAGTTCTTCGACCGGTTGGTGCCTGAAGATGCCGATTATTTTACGCACGGTTCAGAAGGCAGCGATGATATGCCGTCGCATATCAGGATGGTGTTGACTCGCACCAGCGAGACAATACCGATTGCCGACGGGAAAATGCAGCTCGGAACGTGGCAGGGGATATTTCTCTTTGAACACCGGCGCGCGCCACATCGGCGAAAAATTTTGATTACGTTAATGGGCGAAATGTAGCCGCTTCGCTATGCGAAGCACGACACGTGTATTGTATGTCGCCTCAGTTACACGTCTCACAGAGACGCGGCTACAGATAAATCGCATCCACCAGCCGCAGCGATTTTTCATTCGGCAAAAGCGATTGCTCCATTTGATTCATCACGTAGGCGAACGCGACTTTATTTTCAGGATCGGCAAAAGCGTGGCTGCCGCCCGCGCCAGGATGTCCGAAGGAAGTTCGTGATGGGCCGAAAATTCTTCGCGTTGTCTCTCGTGCATCTTTCATAAAGCCAGCGGAAAACGCTGTCGGCATTTGGAAAACCCGATCGACGCCATCTGACAATGTCGTCCTCATCCATTCGAGTGTTTCTCGTGAGAAGAATGTCTGGCCATCAGCCTTTCCGCCGTTCGCAAGCATGGAATAAAATTTCGCCAGCGCCGAAGCGCTCCCGATTCCGCCAAAGGAAACAATCGGTTGCAGACGAATTTCGACCGAATTCATCTGGCTGATCGCGTTCAATCCATAGGGGGACGTGAATGTTTTGCGGGCGAGGGTGCCGGGCCTGACAAGATCCGCATAAAACTGTTTTGGTTCGGGCGGTTTGCCGCTTCTAGCCGCGTACATCGTTGCCACGCGCGAATTTTGCTTTTTCGGAAGCCCAATCCAAAAATCAAGCTTGAGCGGTCGGGCAAAATTTTCCTGCCAATACTCCGACAGCGTTTTGCCAGCTATGCGGCGCACGAGTTCGTCCAGAAGAAATCCAAACGTGCGCGCGTGATAGCCATGTGCAGTGCCTGGTGGCCACAACGGTTTTTGTGCCTCGAGCGCCCGAATAACCGCATCGTAATCCAGCACATCCACTCGCCGATCCAAAGCGCAAAGCCCCGCTTGATGCGAAAGCAACTGTGCCAGCGTAATTTTTTCTTTGCCAGCCTGTGCAAATTCAGGCCAGAATTCTGCTACCCTTCGGTCAAGGGGGATCTCGTGTTCCTGCAATACATGCAAGACACAAGCACTGCCGATTCCTTTCGTCGCCGACCAGACCAAGACAAGTGTGTCGCTCGTCCACGGATTTTCGCGACGCGCATCTCGAAATCCGCCGTAAAGATCGACGATCGGCTTTCCATTTTGCCAAACCGACACCGCAGCCCCGAGCTCGCCAAATTTCTCGAAATTCTCGTGAAACAGCGGTTTCAACCGCTGCAGAAGTTGGCTGCTTTGCAGTTGCATGGACGGAATGATAAACAACAAGCGGCGTTTTCCTCAAGGAGCGGCGGTCTCTAGTCCGCCGCCTCAAAAGATGGGAATTGCTTAGGGAGCCAACCCGAGGCATTTGAGTTTTCGGATCCACCTCTTGCTTTGATACACTTAGCCTCCCGTGTCCGAGCTGCGATTCTTCAATCCATATGCCGATATTCGCTTCACTGCGAATCGTCTCCCGCACTGGCAGCAAAAAGGTGCGGTTTATTTCGTTACATTTCGCCTCGCCGACTCTGTGCCTGATCACTTACGCACGCGATGGGAGTCTGAACGAGCAGCATGGTTGCGTGTTCGTCCGCAACCGTGGAGCGCCGAGGTGGAGCGCGAATATCATGAACGCTTTTCAGGCACAATCGAACGCTGGCTCGACGCTTGGGCACGGCTCCTGTGTTCTACGGCGACGTGACTGCGCTGAGATTGTGGCTATCGCGCTACGCTACTTCGATGGCAAACGCGTGGCCATCATTTCGTCTGTTGTGATGCCAAATCATGTGCATGCAGTGTTTGTGCAAAACGACGACTGGCCTCTGGAGAAGTTGCTGCGCAGTTGGAAAAGCTTCAGTTCGCGTAAAATAAACTCGCTGCTGGAACGCGAAGGAAGCCTATGGCAGCGGGATTATTTCGATCGGCTAGTTCGCGATGAAAAGCATTTTGTGAATTGTGTGCGCTACATCCGAAGGAACCCTGAAAAGGCGCGCTTGCAGACCGGCGAACATGTTCTTTACGAAAGCGAGCTTGCGCGAAGCATCGAGTAATTGAGGAGGCGGGGTCTCCGATCCACCCTGTTGAGACGGCGGACTAGAGACCGCCGCTCCTTGAAAGAAGCTACAGTAAGAGCTCTTCGAGTTCTGCGAGGCGGCGTTCGAACAAACGCAATGTACTCTCGATTGGTGCAGGCGTGGCCATATCCACGCCTGCCGTCCTCAATGTCTCCAGCGGAAACCGGGAGCCGCCCGAGCGCAAAAAATTCAGATACGCATCCACGTTTCCTGGCTCGCCGGAAAGCACGCGCTGTGAAAGTGTCACCGCAGCGGAAATTCCTGTCGCATACTTGTAGACATAGAACGCGTGGTAGAAATGCGGGATGCGCAGGCATTCGAGATCGAGTTCGGGATCGAGCATGAAATTCTCGGCGAAATAAGTCTCCAGGAGTTTGTGATATTCCGATTTGAAGGCTGCCAGCGTCAGCGCATCGCCGCTTTCCTCGACGGCGTGAATGAGTTTTTCGAATTCGGCAAACATGGTCTGCCGAAAGAGAGTGCCGCGCAGATCGTCAATTTGCCGGTTGATGATGTAAGCTCGCATCTTCGTATCCGTGGATGTTTGGAGCAGATGATGTGTGAGCAATTCTTCGTTAAAGGTCGAGGCTACTTCTGCCAGGAAAATCGGATACTCATGATCCTGAAACAGTTGCGAATTTTGCGAAAACCAACTGTGCATCGAGTGGCCGGCCTCGTGTGCCAGCGTGTAAACATCGGCGAAGACGTCCTCCTTGTAATTCATCAGGATATATGGTGGTGCGCCGTAGCTTCCGGACGAAAACGCGCCGCTGCGTTTGCCTTTATTTTCGTAGCGATCGCACCAGCGCTTCGAGCGCAAGCCTTCCGCCAGCACATCAACATATTCCTTCCCTAGCGGAGCCAGCGCCGCCAAAACCATTTCCACGGCATCATCAAAAGTGAAGCGTGTCTCGATTTCCGAAACGAGAGGGACGTATGTGTCGTAATGATGCAGTTCGTCCAAGCCAAGAACGCGCCGGCGCAGATTGAAATAGCGAAACAGCGGTTTTAAGTTCGCCCGGACTGATTGGATCAACCCATCATAGACTGCGATCGGCACGTCGTCGGGAAATAGCGCCGCTTCCAGCGCGGATGAGTAGTGTCGCGCTCGCGCGTGAAAGACATCCGCCTTGACAGAATAGGCAAGCGACGCTGCAAGCGTGTACTCATGGTCGTGAAATTCCGTGTAGAACTGATGAAAAGCGCGTTTGCGCAGCTCAGGATCGCGTTTCACCAAAAATGAGCTGAACGAACTTTGGGTGAGCGGTCGTTCGCGTCCCGCCTCATCCATCAAGACGCCAAACTTCATGTCCACATCGGTCAACTGCGAAAATGTGTCGTCGTAACCACTGAGCGCGACACTGCCCAGAGCGAGCAGCCGTTCCTCGGGCTCTGAGAGCACATGCGGCTTCATCCGCCGGATTTTGTGCAACTTGATTCGCCAATCCTTCAAAGCCGGGTCAGCAATGAAGCGAGCGAACTTTTCGTCGTCGATCGCCAAAATTTCCGGAACAACAAATGCTGCCGCTTCACCGATCTTGGTTAGCAGGTTCTGAACCTGTCCGATCCGCGCGAGGTATTCGTTATTGGTGCTGTCCTCCGCCAGTTGCAGCGAGGCATAGTGATAGACGCGTTCCGTCTTCTGCTCGAGCGACTTCTCAAATTCGAGAACCGCGGCCAGCGTTTGTGCCGACTCACCTACTTTGCCCTTCCACTCCTGAAATCGCGGATAGGTGCGCTGAAGCCACGCGAAATCCTCCTGCCATTTGCCCGCGTCGGTAAAAAGATGCGAGAGGTCCCATTTGTCAGACTCGGGAATTTCAGAGCGAGTTGCGACCATGGAAGACATTCGTAAAACGTCCAACGCCCAGCCCGCCTTCGCAAGGCTACGGCGTGGCAGGCGCTGAACGTCCAACACCGAATTCAGACTAGCCCACTGTAGCGGTGTTCTCTGACTGGCGTCGTCGTTTAGAGAGCGCCGCGATCGCAGAATGGCGCGCGATTAGTTTGAGCGCGCATTTGGTTAACTCACGACCTGGCGGAATCTTGTGCCATGGCGATGCGCCGGAGGGATGCGGCAATGGAATTAAATCGAAGCGGTGTCCTGCGCGTTCCACGCGAAACGTGTGGCCAATCACTTTTTCCAGTTTCGGGCAGTCGATGAATTGCATGATGGCCAATCGGCCGACTGGAGTGATGAGGCGCGGCCGTAAGATTCGGATCTCATTGTCCATCCAAGACGAGCAGTTGCGAATCTCATCCGGCGTCGGAACGCGATCGGTGCCGCTGGAATTCTTTCCAGGAAAACAGCGACAGACTGCTGCGAAATAAATCCTCGATCGAACAGTAGCCTCATTCATCCCGCAGAACTCGTCGAACCAGCGAAAGAGCGTTTTGCCAGCGGTATGCGCGAATGGTCGTTGCAAAACCGGTTCTCTCGGGCCGGGTGCTTGTCCGACGACCATGATGTCGCTCACGATCGCGCCGCCGGAGACCGGCGTCGATTGCATCCGCGGACAGCGCCGGCATTGCAGCAGCGCCGACACATGTTGATCGAGTTGGGTCTGGATAGCTCTTGTAGCCATGGCCCTGTGGGCCGTTCGCATACGGCCGGACAATGTGCAAGATCAGACGGGCCACAGGCCCGTGGCTACAGCGCTTGAGATCGTAGGACGATTACAAACTGATCAGCGCCGAAACATTGAGAAGAGCGACAACAGCAAGCTCAGGACAATGCTGAGAATGATGCAGGTGACGATGGGAAAATAAAATGCCGAGTGTTCCCTCTCGATTCGGATATCCCCGGGCAATCGTCCCAGCCATTTTGGAGCGAAGCTGCTCCACATCACCAATCCTACCAGCGTCGTGATGACACCGATGATCACGATGAATTTCCCCAGCTCGCGCATAATTCAAAAAGTTGCGTGAATCGAGCGGAAGCACAAGGAGCGGCGGTCTCCAGTCCGCCGTGCAGACGCGCATCGCAGTTGCGCGATTCAAGCGGAGGCACAAGCTTGAGAGGAAATGCCAGTACAGTTTCGAGATTATTACGAGACACTCGGAGTCCCAAAAACGGCGACCGAGGACGAGATTCGCAGTGCATTTCGCAAGCTGGCGCGGAAATATCATCCCGATGTTGCCAAAGATAAAAAGGCGGCCGAAGAAAAATTTAAGGAAATCAACGAAGCCTATGAGGTGCTGGGTGATACCGAGAAGCGCAAGAAATACGATCAGCTCGGCGCGGATTGGAATCGACCGGGCGGGTTCCAGCCGCCGCCTGACTGGCAACGGCAAGGACAGCAACCCGGCGGCGGATTTTATCAATCGGGCGGCGATGGTGGCGGAGTTCAATTCGAGTTCGACGGAACGGGGTTCAGCGACTTCTTCGAAGCATTCTTCGGCGGTGGCCGCGGCCGTTCGGCTTTCGGTGGATTTGGCGGACGTCAGGCGACGGCGGAACGTGGCGCCGATGTCGAAGCCGACATCATGGTCACACTTGAAGAAGCGTTGCACGGATCGACCCGAACAGTCTCGTTGCGCCGCGCTGGTTCGGATAAAGTGGAAAATTACCAGGTTAAAATCCCGCGCGGCGTTCATGAAGGACAGCGAATCCGTTTGCGCGGTCAGGGCGAAGCTGGCATGCGCGGCGGAAAAAGCGGCGATCTCTTTCTTCGCGTTCGCTTGGCGCGACATCCAGATTTCACAGTCGAAGGCAGCGATCTGATTCACGAGCTAAAAATCCAGCCGTGGCAGGCAGTGCTAGGCACCGAATTGGTCGTGCCCACTCTCGAAGGCAACGTCCGCCTGAAAATTCCGCCAGGCACACAGGGTGGACAACGGTTTCGTCTGCGCGAACGCGGACTGCCCACCGCCTCCGGCAAGCGCGGTGATCTTTACGTTGTTGTTCAGATCAATGTGCCGAAAAAAATAACCGAACGCGAGAAGGAGATCTGGAGTGAGCTGGCAAAACTGCGTGCAGGGTAGCAAGGAGGGGCGGTTTCCAATCCGCCCTTTCTGTTCGGCGGACTGGAGACCGCCGCTCCTTGACTCGACAGCGCGGCTGTAATTCCGCTTAAATGTCCATTATGAAAATTTCTCTCGGCTCAGATCACGCCGGCTTTCGTTATAAGGAAAAAGTTAAGGCATTGCTCGGCTCGCTCGGGCACGAAGTGAAAGACTGCGGCACCTTCAGTGAAGACCCGGTGGACTATCCGCTTTTTATTCGTCCGGCAGCGGAAGCAGTAGCGCGTGGCGAGTGTGAACGAGGCATTGTGTTCGGTGGTTCCGGCAATGGCGAAGCAATGGTAGCGAACAAGGTGCACGGTGTGCGATGCGCGCTTTGCTGGAATGAAGAGTCGGCACGTCTGTCCCGCCACCACAACGACGCCAACGTGCTTTCAATCGGCGAGCGTCTAATCCCTGAAGATCTGGCGCTAAGCATTGTGCGCATCTGGCTCGAAACCGGCTTCGACGGCGGCCGCCACGCGAGACGCGTGGCAATGTTAAACGCGATGTGATCGTAGCACAGGCATCTTGCCTGCCGAATCGCATTAAGCCAACCGATCCACGCAAACCGCGATGAGAAATACGGCGCTGACAAATGCGTTGCTTTGAAAGAACGCGCGATTGATTCCAGCTAAATCCAGGTTCGTTGCGGTTTTGTGTTCGTAGAAGAGCGCCGCCGCGACGATCGGCATCGCCCAGAAATAAACCGCACCCAGTCTCGCGACGAGACCAAAACCAATGAGTGCGGCAAACGTAAGAAGATGCAACAGCTGTGCCAACCGGAGGCTCCGCGCGATCCCGAGCTTTACGACTAGCGACCGAATCCCTTCGCGCCGGTCAAAATCGTAATCTTGCGTGGCGTAGATCAGATCGAAACCCGCCACCCAGCAAATTACGCCGGCTCCCAGGATGATCGGCGCAAGATCGATACGTCCGGTCTGCGCAATCCAGGTGCCGACCGGAGCAATGGCCAGCGCCAAGCCTAGAAAGAAGTGCGTCGCGCTGGTGAACCGTTTCGTAAGCGAATAGAAAAAAATCAGCGCAAGAGCAACCGGCGCCAGGATGAAAGTCAGTCGATTGATTGCAGCTGCCGCTGCAACGAATCCCGCAGAACTGAAGACGAGCAAAGTGAAAGCGACCGATTTTGAAACGAGCAAATGACGCGAAGCCGTCCGCGGGTTGCGCTGATCAAGAGACCAGTCAACCAATCGATTGAAAAGCATCGCCGCAGTGCGCGCGAGGACCATACAGACAACGACGAGGAATAGAATTCTCAACGACGGCGAGCCGTTTGCCGCCACTACCAGTGCACCGAGCGCAAATGGTAGCGCAAAAATTGTGTGCGAAAAACGGATCAGCCGTAAAAATCTTGCTACAGGACCGCTTTCAAGCCGTTTCATGATCAACCATCAACGTCGCTAATGTAACGTGCGTTGTGGTGGCAGTGCCAACCGCGACACTTCGCGTAATTCGAAATCGGACGCCCGGTTAGTCCTCAGGATTCACCGGGAAATGCTTGTTCTTGAGGTGCTCCGGGACACGCGTGGTTTGTTCCATTTCAATCTGTTCGGTCGCGGCATTAAGCGCATCGTAGGCTTCGCGGCTTTTCGGCGTGCGGCACATGTAAGCGGTCGCATGCGCCAGGGGAATTCGCGCTTCGGGCAGACCGACAAATTCGACTGCCTGCTGCGTCGCGATCGCGAGCGGCAAGGCTTCCGGATCGGCGAGGCCAACATCTTCGCTGGCGAAAATGATGATACGCCGCGCGATGAATCGGAAATCCTCACCGGCGTGGAGCATTTTGGCGAGCCAATACATGGCGCCTTTTTCATCGGATCCGCGCATGCTTTTAATGAACGCGCTGATGGTGTCGTAGTGCGCGTCGCCGGCACGATCGTACACGACTGCTTTCTGCTGAATGCTTTCCTCGGCAATCGCGAGCGTAAAATGAATGACATTGTGGCCGCGATCGCTGATCGCGGTGCCGGGGTCACCGCCCCCGGCTACAGAATCGGCCGCTGTTGTCAGCACACCAATCTCAAGCGCGTTTAGGCATTTGCGGGCATCGCCGTCGCTGAGTTTTGCTAGATGACGGCGCGCCTCGTTGTCCATCGTCACGTTATAATTTCCCAGTCCGCGCTCTTTGTCGGCTAACGCGCGGTCGATCAATTGTTCGAGTTGCTGAACGCTGAGCTGTTCAAGTTGAAAGACCTGCGAGCGCGAGACGAGCGCGCTGTTCACATAAAAGAACGGATTGTAAGTGGTCGCGCCAATCAGGCGGAGATTTCCAGTTTCGACATCGGGCAAAAGAATGTCTTGCTGCGCTTTGTTGAAATGATGGATCTCATCGATGAACAGGATCGTCTTTTGTCCGGAGGTGCGGAGGCGATTCGTCGCCGCAGCGATGACGCGGCGCATCTCGGCAACGTTGCTCTCCACGCCGCTGATTCGAATGAATTTGGCGTGAGTCATCTTCGCAATGATCTGCGCCAGTGTGGTCTTTCCGCTTCCCGGCGGTCCGGAGAAGATGACCGACGGCAAGCGATCGGCTTCAATCGCGCGCCACAACAGTTTGCCAGGCGCAAGAATGTGTTCTTGGCCGACAAGCTCTTCCAACGAGCGCGGTCGCATGCGCGTGGCGAGCGGCGCTGCGCTGTCCGCGGCTTCAACCTCTTCCTTTTCTTCGAATAGATCGTGCACCTGGCAAAATTACGGCGTGGTGATGATGCAGGCAATCTTGCCTGCAAGGGTGCCAAGGAGATCACGCAGACAGGATTGTCTGCGTCACGATCTTGAGCCTAAGCAGGGCAGCCAAGTAGGCTCGATTGCGTAACATTTTTTACGTCTCAGGGATAGCGGCTCTGGATTGCGGCTTGCCTTGTAAAGGTTGGATAAGCGAAAAGCCCAACAGATGAAATTGCTCAGTGCGCCGCGTCAGCCATTCGTCGGTTTGGCGCTTATGGCTGCAATGGGAAGTATCGCAGCGGAAATCTTTCCACTTCCATCGGTCGCCCTCACAGCAACAGTAATGATTCTCGCGCTCTGCATTCTCACTGTAGCGTGCTGGCCGAGACTGCTCGCGACATACGCCATCGTCGGAGCTGGTTTTTTCCTGTTGCACAATTTCCAGACCAGGAACACGGAAGGTCAGCAGCTCGCTGACGAACTGGGCGGCCGTGCACGAGTCGTCACAGCAATCGGATTTGTGACCAGCGAGCCAAAAACCGCACCAAGCGGATTCGCTACCTTTCTACTCAAGCTGAAAGCAATTCAGCTAGAGGGCAGAAAACAATCCACGCACGCTGTCTGGCAGGTCCGTTGGAAAGGCGCGCCGGAATTTGGGGACGAACTAGAGCTTTCTGGAACTGCCGAGCCGATACCGCCGCCACGAAATCCCGGCGAATTCGATATGCGTTCCTATCTCGCGCGCCGCGATGTTCGTCAAATGCTCTTCGTTCGTTATCCGGAAAACGGCACGTTGATTCGACACGGTGGTGGCAACCCGATCATGCGCGCAGCGCAGAAGTCGCGCACTTGGATGCAGAACACACTTTGCCGGGGGCTGCAGGGCGCGCCTGACGTACAGAATTTTCTCAGCGGAATCGTGCTTGGCCTAAGGCATCAGACGCCAGAGGACATTGAGGAACCGTTTCAACAAACCGGTACTCTTCACCTTTTCGCCGTAGCTGGTCTGCACGTGGGAATAGTCGCTACCCTATTGTGGATGCTGGCGACGGTCGCGCGGCTTTCGCGCAAGTCAGCGGCAGCGCTCATAATTCCGCTGCTCCTTTTTTACGCTGCGGTGACGGGACTACATATCTCGAGCGTCCGGGCGGCGGTAATGAGCTCGATTTTACTTGGCGGTTTCTTTTTCGATCGAAAAGCTTTCGTCCTTAACAGCCTCGCAGCGGCGGCATTCTTTCTTCTTTGCTGGGACACAAACGAACTCTTTGCGACAGGCTTTCAACTCTCTTTTGCCGTCGTAGGCGCCATTATACTGCTGGCTGATCCTCTCTCGGCGTTCTTGCAACATTGGAGCGCGCCCGATCCTTTTTTGCCACGCTCCCTCGTGCGCGGCCCGCGACGTTGGATGCACGTAGCCTCTGACTGGCTCTGTCGTGGAAGCAGCGTTTCTCTTGCAGCCTGGGCAGGCTCACTGCCACTAATTCTGTGGTATTTCCATCTGGTTACACCGATTTCATTATTCGCGAATCTCGTCGTTGTTCCCATCGCATTCTTCGTTATCGCCATTGCGCTCCTTTCACTGGTGTCAGCGCCTCTGTTGCCGTGGCTTACTGTTATTTTTAATAACGCCAACTGGGCGCTGGCCACGCTGGTGATCGGCGTCGTCCACCTGTTCGCGCAAATTCCTGGGGGGCATTTTTACGTCGAACAGCCGCTTTGGCCCGAAAAGCTGGTCGCGAAGATTACGGTGTTGGATCTCGGCGCGGGAGCGGCCGTTCACTTGCAAACGGAAGGGGCGAATTGGTTGTTCGATTGCGGTAATGACCGGAGCTACGAACGTGTGGTTCGGGAGTATTTGCACTGGGCAGGCGTAAACCGGCTTTCAGGATTACTGCTCACGCATGGCGATGCGCTTCACCTGGGTGGGACGGCACAATTGCTGGACGATTATCCTCGAGTCCGTGTGCTGGATAATCCGACGCTGGATCGCTCAACTATCCACCGGCGATTGCAACGTCTCTTTCAAGAACGCGAAATCAAACCGGCTGCTCTGGCTGCGGGAGACAGTTTCCGTCTGTCGCGCGAAGTCACTGCGCAAGTCCTGTTCCCTCCGCGTAGCTTCAGCTCGCCGGTCGCCGATGATCAGGCCTATGTCATTCGCGTGTTGGTCGGACCGGCAGCGTCCATCTTGTTCATGTCGGATGCTGGCATCAAAACCGAACAGGCATTGTTGGCCCGTCATTCGGATCTTCGCAGCGATGTCGTCATTAAAGGCCAGCATCATTCCGGAGAATCCGGCTCCGAAGCCTTTCTCGATGCTGCGTCTCCGCGGCTGATCATCGCGAGTTCGCGCGATTTTCCCGATCACGAGCGGATAAGCAACACTTGGGCAGAAGAATTGCAGAAGCGCGGCATTAAACTTTTCCGCCAGGACGAGACCGGCGCGGTGACCCTCCGCTTTCATCATAATGGTTGGGAAGCGCAAAGTTATGTCACCGGCGAAACTTTTCGCAGCGCCAACCAGTGAATCGGCGCGCCTTTCTGGCGAAAAATCAGCTCAAATCCGCTCGGCGGCAGTTCGACATCAAGTTTGGCCATTGCAAAGCCCGAAGTTGACCGCGCGATCTCGTTGATTTTTCCAAAGTAATCAAGATGATCGGTTGCAATGTAAATCACACCATTCTTTTCAAGCGCGGCATGAACGCAGGTCAGGAAATCTTGCGTTACAATTCGGCGCCGATGATGACGCCGTTTTGGCCATGGATCCGGAAACAATAGGTAAAATGTCTCCACTGATCCAACCGGCAAAAGATAACGCGCGGCGTAGGAACTCTCCATCTGCAGTAGCCGAACATTGCCGAGACTGGCAGCCCTCCGCGCAGAGCTGCGGATTCGACCGAGTAATCGTTCGATGCCAAGAAAGTTTTTGTCGGGCAGGCGCTGCGCCAGCGCACAAAGAAACGAACCCTCGCCGCACCCAAGATCGACGTGCAATGGCGCTTTGCGTCCAAAGATCTTTTCCAGATCGAGCTGCTGTGTGAGCGAAACACGCGACTGCGGGATCACTCGAGAACAGACGTGCCTGCGGTGAGCTAAGCTATCCTCACCTGCAGGCACGCTGAGGAGAAATCAAACCCCCGCCTTGGCAACAGAGTTTATGAAGCCGAGAAACAACCAGGAAAATGATACTGAAGAGAATCGCGGCGGCTTTGATCATTATGTGTCTCGCTGTGGCTAAAGGTGAATCCGCTTATGACAGTCTCGCCTGTTGTAGGCAAGCAAAAACGGTCTGACTTATTCACAACGCCTTGATTCGTAGAATGTCTAATCTCGACAATATGAATCGAGTTTTTCTTTTGACTCTCGGCTGCATAGCGTTCGCCCTTACTATCACGCAGGTCGCTGCGCAAAGTTCCTCTCCTGGGACGACACGGACTGCGATTTTCGCTAGCGGCTGTTTTTGGTGCATTCAGCCGGCCTTCGACAAAGCTAACGGCGTAATCAAGACAGTCGTCGGTTATTCTGGTGGAACAGAACCGAATCCGACTTATGAGCTCGTTACATCCGAAAAAACGAATTACCGGGAATCAATCGAAGTCACATACGACCCGGCGAAGATTTCCTACAACCAACTGCTGGATATTTACTGGCGGCAGATTGATCCGACCCAAGCCGACGGCCAGTTCACCGATGTCGGCCCGAGTTATCGCGCCGCGATTTTCTATGGCAATGCGGAGGAGAAGAAAATCGCCGAAGCTTCAAGGGAGAAGCTCGCGCACTCCGGCAAATTCAACAAACCAATCGTGACTGAAATTTTGGCGGCGATGAAATTTTATCCTGCGGAGGCGTATCACCAAAAATATTATCAACAAAATCCGGAGCACTTCGAGGCGTTCGAACACGGGTCCGGCCGCGTTTCGTTTAAAAAGAAAACCTGGGAAAGATAGCGCGTTGCGCGCCTGAATGACGCCGATCACAGGTCGCCGCTACGGATCCACAACCTGAATGCCTTCGCTCGCGGTGCGCTGGGCATAGAGATCGCTAAGACGTTTCGTCATTGGACCGACTGTCCCATCGCCGATCTGGCGGTTGTCGATTTTCATGACTGCGGCCAATTCTCCCATTGTGCCTGTGCAAAACATTTCATGCGCGCCATACACGTCGAAAACTGACAGGTCGGTCTCAACGCAGCGAATTTTCTCGGCAGCACAAATTTCGATCACCGTCGCGCGAGTTATTCCTTCAGGGCACGCAACAACGCGGCTGGTCGCAAGATTGCCGCTTGCTCGCGATTTATCGGAGTTGCGCACAATGAAGATGTGGGTCGCGTTCGTTTCTGCGACGAAACCGCGGGTGTCGAGCATAAGCGCATCGTCAGCGCCGGCGTTGTTTGCTTCGATTTTTGCCAGGATCGAATTCAGCAGATTCGCGTGATGAATTCGCGCATCCAGAACCTCGGGCGGTGGGCGCCGGATTTTACTTGTGATCAAACTGAGTCCAGTCTTTGCGTAAACCGGCGCTTTGTGTTCTGCCAGAACAATCAACGTCGCCCCGCTCTGATTTAGCCGGGGATCCATGCCTGAAGTGACTTTCACACCGCGCGTAACGGTCAGGCGAATGTGGACCGCGTCGCGCATTTTGTTTGCCGCAAGCGTGCGTTTGATTTCCTCGATGATCTTTTCGTGCGGTGGAATTTCGGCGAACGAGAGAGCGCGGGCCGAACGCTCTAGCCGTTCGAGATGCTCGTGCAGCTTGAAGATACGGCCGTGGTAAAGACGCAACCCTTCCCAGACCGCATCGCCGCCCTGCACTGCCGAATCAAACGGGCTGATTCCAGCCTTGTCCCGATGCACCAACTGTCCGTTGATGTTGACAATCAGGTCGCGGTTTCGGTCGTCGAATTTCTGCAGCATAAAGCGAAAAAGCTAACCACCAATGGACACGAATGAACACTAATCTCCCCGTTTACCAGCTGAACTTAATTCTGGAAATGAGGGGCTCTGGCTTCTTTATCATCCGCAGAATCCGCGGTTCAATGCAATCGATGTTCATACAGCTTTTGATAACATTCGCGGCAGCGATTATAAACTTCACGCAAGCGCTCCGGAACCTGGCGATCTGTGGAACGATAGGGCCGAAACGAGGTCGTTCTTGCAACCTCCGTGTACCAATACTTCGCCCAGGGTCCGTCGGTCTCCCGCAATCCCGGCGGCCAGGAAAGCATCGATCTGCTAAACTGGACGCCGACTGCATCGCAGAGAAGCCGCAGAATTCGTTCAGGATCTTCCAGCACGTCTTTTGCGTCAACAACAGGTGGAACCGATTTCGTGCGATTGCGGACAAAATCAAAAATCTCGGCTTGCTGTGTAAAGCCGAGGTCCTCCAGTGCCGGGTCGTCGCGTTTTTTAATATATGAAGCAATGACCTCGCGTGGGTCGCGAATAAGAAAACAGTTTGTCACTGTGCTGAGCCATTCGCGATCTACCTCCGGCAACAGGTGGTGCGTCATGTGTTTCTGGAAAAAAATCTGCCTGTCCTTCGGGATTGGCCCGGTCAGGTGCACAACGACTCTCCGCCAATCAGTTTCGCCGGCTGCGATCACTTCATCAGCGCCGGGATGTCTTTTGCCGGTCGCCTTTAGGTAATGGGCGTAAAAGGGCTCATCGACGACAAAGGTCTCCCGTCGATTACCCCACGCGCGCATCATTGCGGTCGAGATGTTCCGCGGCCCTGACCACATCGCGATGCGAATTGGCTGAGGCATCGGCAAAGATTCGCAGTCCAGTGGCAATTTGCCAGACGAAATCAGATCTGCCGAGTCACGGTAGGGCACGCACTCCCGTGCGCGCCGAACCTGGGCCCGAACGGCTCGCAGGGGACTGCGAGCCCTACCAAATGCGCGCCGTCCTCCGAAGACGCAAATGCGGTGCAGAGGACTGCCCGCTCTACCAAAGCCGGTACGTCTTTGTTTTACGCGAGATCGCGCCTGGGCAGGATCCTAGCTCTTTGCGAAAACGCCCAGCAGCGGCCGGCGTGAAGGTATCTTTGAGCGAAAATCGCTGACGAAGCCGTTCTCAGTGCGGATCTCGACGTGACCGGCTGCGCGCTTGGCGCCATAGACCAGCACCGAGCCGACTGGCGCCTGATAAGGATCAGATACCGGGAGCTTTTTGAACCCGTAATTGTTCACCAACTCTCGACCGGCCTGTTTAGCTAGCGGCGTCTGCGGCCGGGACTTCACCACGCCGGCAGCGACGAGCGCTTCTTTCACAAACTGCCAGCACCTCTTAAGCGAGTGCGCATGCGCTCGTTCCTCGGCAATCGTGGCTGCCCGACGTAATTTTGGATCAATATTTGCATCCATCTTCGCACACGGCTCCACGATTTTCTTGGGGTAATATTTGTCCACAACTTCGACCGATTGCTTTTTCCCACCGGAATCTGTGTAAGCAAACTTGGGGTTGGGCGCAGAGAAGATCAACGCTGACGCGGGATGCGGACAAAACGCCGCAAATCCCAAAACGGCAAGGTAATGGTGAGAAGTTTTGACATTAAGCGCGCGTCCTAATCCAGCATATCGGCCAAGCCCGCAACTGATTTTTTTCAATGAACGCAAGATTTATAATTTGACATCTGCCGAATGCGCGAAGAGCCGTCGGCTCTACAGTGACGAGACCAATTCGACCATCCGTCGGCGCATGTTTTCATCGGGCAACCGGCCGACTCCGCCCTGCATATTATCTTCGAGGTGAAGCGGCTTGTCCGTCGCTGGAATGGCACACGTCACAGCAGGATGCGCCACGATCCATTTAAGGAAAAACTGCGCCCAGGAGCGACAATCGAATTCACCGGCCCAATCAGGCAACGGCTTTGAGCGCACTTTGCCGAAGAGATCCCCAGCTCCAAACGGTCGATTTACGATTACCGCCACGCCGCGCTCCTGCGCCAGCGGCAGAACCCGCTCTTCAGCCTCGCGTTCCATAAGTGAATAGTTGATCTGCACAAAGTCCAGTTTCTCACTGCGCATGACTTTCTCGACATCGGGAAAAACGCCTGCCTCGTGGTGGGTGATCCCCAGATACCGGATGCGGCCCTGCTGCTTCCATTCACGCAACGTCGCCAGATGCGTCTGGACATCCACCAGGTTGTGAACCTGCATCAGATCGACTCGTTTCGTGCGCAACAGCGCCATCGAACGTTCCATTGATTTAATTCCGTTTTCTTTGCCGTGCGTCCAAACCTTTGTTGCGAGAAAAAGTCCGCCACCGGACGGACTCGCTGTGGCGAGTTTGTCCCGAATCCCGAGTGCCGCAGTGAGTTCGCCGATCACCTCCTCGGCTCGGCCGTACATAGGCGATGAATCAATGACGCGACCGCCAAGTTTCACGAAGAGCGAAAGCACCTGTTCAAGCTGTCTGCGATTATCCGTCGTCAGATCGACATCAAAAGCTCGCCATGTTCCCAGGCCGATAACCGGCAGCTTCTCGCCAGAGGACGGAATGACGCGCGTTAACATCGTCGATGATTCGTTCGCCGCCCGGATGCTGATCGGCAAAGCCAGTCCGGCCGCACTTGCGCCAATCAAACGCGCGGCTTCGCGGCGAGTCATTTGGTTTAGCTTTCGAATTGTCATGTCGAGTGGCCTCGCCTGCCAAGCCGTAGCTTTATGCGAAGGTCTGGAGACATATCTGATCACACAGGGGACGGGTGTTAAGAGATTCCTCGACTTCGCTCGGAATGACAAGAATGGTTAGCGGGTTATACGAAAATGGACCGCCGCCGTTTCATCAAAATTTCCGCCGCCGGCGCGGTTGCGCTGAACGCAAGATCGACAACGCTGTTTGCAGAGAAATCTGTGAAACCTCTGCGCATTCTGATTCTCGGCGGCACCGGATTCACTGGCCCGTACCAGGTGAAATATGCGCTCAGTCGCGGACATAAAGTGACCACATTTAACCGCGGCAAGACGCATCCAGGCGAATTGCCGAACGAAGTCGAACAACTCGTTGGCGATCGCAATGGCAAACTCGATGCGCTGAAAGGACGCCAATGGGATGTAGTAATCGATAATCCGACGACGCTTCCGGCGTGGGTGCGAGACGTCGCTCAGGTTCTGCAAAGCAACGTCGAACATTACGTGTTTATCTCGACGATTTCCGTTTATGGCGAGGTGAAAACCGGCCCGGACGAAAACGCGCCGATGGAAAAATATGAAGGCGTCGATCCGTACAAGGAGACGCTCGAGGCGATGAAGGCAGGCCGTTACAAAACCTATGGTCCGCTCAAGGCACTCTCCGAAAAAGAAGCCGAGAAATGGTTTCCTGGGAAAACGCTGACTATTCGGCCGGGGCTCATCGTCGGTCCGCGGGACGAGACCGATCGCTTCACCTATTGGCCCGTGCGGATCGATCGTGCAGGTGAAGTGCTCGCGCCCGGGTCGCCCGACGACCCGGTGCAATTCATCGACGCACGAGATCTCGCCGAATGGACGATCCGCATGGCCGAAAACCGCGAAACCGGAATTTACAATGCAACCGGCCCAGCCAAACCGTTAGGCATCAGCGGAATGCTTGATGGGATCAAAGCCGCACTGAAATCAAATGCCACGTTCACGTGGGTAGCGGAAGATTTTCTCACGCAGCAAAAAGTGGAACCGTGGTCCGATATGCCTGTGTGGACCGGCAAGGACAGCGGACTTGCTCTCGCAAAAATCGATCGCGCGTTGAACAAAGGCCTGACATTCCGCCCGCTGGCCGAAACTGCGCGCGACACACTCGCCTGGTTCAAATCGCTTCCGCAAGATCGACAAGCGAAATTGCGCGCCGGTCTTACGCCCGAACGCGAGGCGGAAGTGCTTGCCGCGTGGAAGAAGAAAGAAATGACGAAATCCTAATGACGAATGACGAGATAAGCTCAAAGGTTCGAATGACGAATAATGCTTCGAGCTTCGTCATTCCTTCGTCCTTCGACACTCGTGCTTCGTCATTAACGTGAAACGAATCTTCGCGAAGATTGTCGACGTAAAACCGAACGAGATCCACGCACTGCTGCTGGCGTTCGTTTTCAACTTCGTCGTTCTCGGCGGCTATTACGTCATCCGGCCAATCCGCGATGAGATCGGCGCCGACCGCGGTGTTGAAAATCTGCCGTGGATGTACACCGGCACGCTGATAGGGATGCTGATCGCGAACGCGCTTTATGCCGCCATCGTCACGCGTATGTCGCGGCGGCGGTTTATTCCGATCGCGTACCGTTTCGCCATCGCGAACCTTTTTGTGTTCTTCCTCCTCATGCGCTGGATGCCAGCCGCGCAGGGACGCACGATCCTTGCGCCCATATTTTTCATCTGGGTCAGCGTCTTCAATCTTTTCGCCACAACAATGTTTTGGTCGTTCATGGCTGACGTTTTCTCACCAGCGCAAGCCAAACGGCTTTTCGGATTTATTGCTGTTGGCGGCTCGATGGGCGGAATCGTTGGTGGTCTGGTCACGAGTTCGCTCGCCGGAAAGTTGAGCACCGGACTCTTCCTTCTCATCACAGCGGTCATGCTGGAGATTGCCGCGCAATGCGTGCGCCGATTTCCCGCCGATTCTCGGGCGCATGACGAGCGAAGTGAGCAACCAATCGGCGGCAAATTCTGGGAAGGCGCGACGCACATTGCTCGATCGCCCTACTTACTTGGTCTCGCCGTGTTTCTCATGATCTACACGCTCACGAACACGTGGGCGTATTTTCAACAATCCGACCTTACAGGGCATCAACTGCAGGATCGTGCCGCGCGCACGTCCTTCCTGGCAAACATCGATATCGCGGTGAACACGATTACGGTGCTGATTCAGGTTTTTCTGACCGGCCGTCTGATGAAATGGTTTGGAGTTGGAATCACACTGGTGCTCATGCCGCTTTTGAGCGCGGTCGGGTTTGCGGCGATTGGCTTCGCACCGGTTCTCACCGTCCTTGCAACGTTCCAGATTTTGCGACGGGCCGCAGGCTTCGCCCTACTTCGACCAGCCCGCGAAGTTCTCTTCACCGTCTTGCGGCGAGAGGACAAATACAAAGCGAAGAGCCTGATCGACACATTCGGCTACCGTTTTGGCGATCAAATCGGGGCGTGGTCATATCCGTTAATGCGTTGGTTTGGCTTGGGACTCGCCGGCATTTCCTGGGTGGCAGTTCCGCTTGGAGCAATCTGGTGCACCCTAGGCATCTGGCTTGGGCGCAAACAACGCGCTTTAGCCGAAGCGCAGGGCGAGCGATCCACTGTGATCCGCGGCGCCGCCGCACCGGAAGCTGCGTAATTGCTTGCACTGTCATTCTGAGCGAAGCGAAGAATGGAGCGAGTGGGACGAGTGACATGGACGGTGAAGCCGCGCACGGGTAGCGGCGAGTGAGTCGGGAGACGAACGAGTTCAATCTCTGATTCTTTCACGCCAATCTCGGACAGGGCAACAGCCAGAGATGTTTCGCTTCGCTCAACATGACAAACCCATATGATGGGATGCTTTCCGGTCGAAAACAGATTGCGCCGACCTGCGTCTGGCGCGAAACGTAAACGAACAAATAAACTAAAGGAGGAAACAATGGCAACACGAACCGGATCGGCTGTTTGGGAAGGCACACTGAAACAAGGCAAAGGAACGATGAAACTCGGGAGCGGCGCTTTCGACGGCCCCTATTCTTTTTCGTCGCGCTTCGAGGAAGGAAAAGGCACCAATCCCGAAGAGCTGATTGCCGCAGCGGAAGCCGGCTGCTACTCGATGGCGCTGTCAGCCAATCTCGAAAAGGCAGGTCATCCGGCGAAGCGAATCAGCACGACGGCGACCGTGAAACTGGAAATGGTCGGCGGAGGTCCAAAGATTACTACGATCGATCTGAAGACGGAAGCGGACGTGCCTGGCATCGACGAAGCAAAATTTCGCGAGCAAGCCGAGCACACCAAGAAAACATGTCCGGTGTCGGTCGTTCTGGCAGGCGCCCAGATTAATCTCGAAGCGAAATTGCTGTAGCACTAAGGGCCAGACACAAATTACACGAATTTTCACTAATCTTACGATGACCATTTGCGAGAAATCTCGTTGGAGATTTCGTTCGTGTGAATTCGTGAAATTCGTGTCTCAGATCAATCTCGAAGCAAAACTGCTGTAGCCACCGGCCTATGGCCGGTTCAACTTGTGCACTGCTGTTGAAACTAGGGGAGGACGGCCCACAGGGCCGTGGCTACAACAGAGGGAGTTCTGATAGCAAATTCCTCAGCACACCGTGCAAACGATTTCTCGAAGCGTCATTTTGCTAACTCGTACAGGTATTCAACAAAAGACATTACCGCGCCGTCGAATCCCTGGATCTTTGGGTTTGCCGATTCGATGACGTAATATTCGTCGGGCGCATGCGCGCCGCTGCCGTGACCTAGCCCAAAATGTCCCGCCGCGAGGTTCAGCGGCCGACCTGTAAAGACGTAACCAGGATACGAGCCGGCGTTGCGCGGCCACAACAGCGAATCGATTCCGAATTTTTTATAGGTCGCGACCTGCGCCTTGATGAGTGCGGAATCGGCGGATGTGCTGGTGGGATCGTAACCGCCTGTCATGTTTACTTCGATGTCGCCGAAGCCGCGCTTCGCCAGGTGCTCCCTTAACGCCGCGAGTGCGTCAGCGGCTTTCATATCCGGCACAAGGCGCATGTCGATCTTCGCGACAACGCGATGCGGCAAAATCGTTTTGCCGCCAGGTCCGGTGTAACCGCCAACCAAGCCTTCGATGTTAACGGTTGGCTGCGATTCGAGTCGCTCGTTCGCCTGCTCCCATGGCAAATCGTTAATCCAATGCTGAACGCTGAATTGCTTCTTTGCCTGCGCTTCGCTGCGCACCTTGGAAACTTTTTCGATCATCGATTTTTCTTCGGCGCTCAGCGGAAGGGGCTTTGGATAATTGTCGATTGCAATTTCATTGCCGTCTTCGGACACAAGCGTGTCGAGCGCTTTGACCAAGTGCCATGCCGGGCTGTCGACCATTGCCTTGAGGGATGAATGAATGTCTTTCGCCGGACCGCGTCCCCATTTTTCACCGCTCGAAACGAGCTCCAGTTCGATCACGCCTTTCGATCCAAGGTTTACTGTCACGATACCGTCGAGGTCCTGTGTTGCCGACGGCATGAACACGCCGACACATTTCTTCAGCGCGTCCAGAACTTCCAGTCGCCTGACGAGCTGCGGGATATGCGGCGAACCGATCTCCTCTTCGCCTTCCGCGACCATCACGAGGTTCACGGGCATCTTCTTTCCAGCGCCTCGAATCGCGTGCAGCGCCGCCAGAAAAGCTGCTTCCGGTCCTTTCTGGTTCACCGCGCCGCGACCAATGATGACTTTTCCCAGCGGCGGTTTGTCCGCAATCCGGGCTTCCGTCGGTGGCGACGTCCATTCCGCCGGATCGAACTGTTTCACGTCGTACATGAAATAAAGACCGACAGTTTTCGGCGCGCCTGCATCAAGCGTCGCGAATACGCCGGGTTTGCCGTCCGTGTTGATCACCGTTGCCTGCTGAAATCCCGCATCGCGCGCGAGCTTCGCCATGTACTCAGCGCCCTCCGGATATCCACGGTCCTCTGCCGCGATCGAAATCTGCGCAATCCATTCCTGTAAACGCTTTACCGCCTCATCATGCCGTTTCGTAACTTCTGCTTTAATTGAGGGCAACTGCTCTTCAGTTGCGCGCAATTGCTGAAAGGCTCCGAACAAGACGAGAACAATGACGAACCAACGCAAAGACATTTTCATGAATATTACTTCTGCTCTTCGCGGTTCTTAGAGCAAGCGACAATACCAGTCTTGAGTTGCTCTCCATATCGTCTTAATATAGACGCATGACTACCTTGTCACCCACGCGCGCTCGCGCCAATCTCACGTCGTTGCTGAAACGTGCCGCCAATGGCGAAGACATCGGCATTCTACATGGCGACAAAGTCATCGCGCTTCGGCCGGTCACAGTTCATTCGGATGATTACGCGCTTCAGGAATACGGGGTGACCGAAAAAGAACTCAGTCAATTCGTTAAGCGGATGGACAAACGAATCGCGCGCGCGCGTAAAGCTGGCACAATCAAGCGCTACACGGGCGATTTGGAAGCCGACATTGCAGATTGATCTTTCACAGCCGTTTCGCGCCGCTGTTCGTCGCTTCCCGAAAGTCCGTCGGCGCGACATTGCACGTGCCATCGACGCCGCGCGAGATGGCTTTGGCTCGCCGCATCTTCATTCCGGCCTCGGTGTTCGACGGCTACGCCGAAATTACTTTGAATGCCGTGTGAGCCGGCAGATTCGATTGATTTTCCGCGCAGATCCCGGCGTTCTCCTGTTCCTCACTGCGGGCGACCAAGATCATGTTCGAAATTTTCTGAAACAAATCTAGAAGCCGTTGGTATTACCCTGAGCTTGCTAGCATCATAAAGCCAGGCTTTCCTGTATTGCAGCTGACGCAGCCGCAGTGAGGCCGCTGAATTTTTTCACTAGCTCATCAAGCTTGGCCACGTAGTAATCGACGTTCTCGTCACGATTTTGCGAGTCAAAATCGCTTGCCAGTTTGGCGGCTTCGTAGGCCGGAACCTTCTTTGGAGTGGCCTTGATGTAATAGCTGATCTGGTCGCCGGGTTTGTAATTGCGACCGCTGGCGAGAGCGAGCTCGTAGGCGGCAGCGCGATTGCGCGCGGAGCCGGCAATCTTCGCGCGATATTTATCGAGCGCATCCTGTAACGTGTCGGTCTTCATCAGCATGTCGATCTTCCATTCACGGTTGCGAATTTTCTGCTCAAATTCGTTCCGCAGATCGCCCACTGCTTCCGGTTTTCCCTGCATGATGAGCTTGATCATTTCCTCCAGAAAAACGCGTTGAAACTTTTCGAGCCCTCGGGATTTCAGCGCGCCGCCTTTGATCACCACGTCGCCGTCTTTTGTGAGCAGCGCGTAATTTTTCGCTTTGTAGCTAAACATCGCGTCGAACTGCTCGTCGATCTCCACGTCGATTCCGGGCGGCAATTCTTTCGCCAGATCTTTCTGCAACTGTTCGATGGTTGTAGCCGGGGGCGTTGACCCCGGCTGGTATTCCGCGTGGCCGCGGCCGGCGTCAGCGCCGCCGGCTACAGAAGAAGGCGGCACGAAGTAGATGCCGTCGGTATCGACCTCGATCACTTGGGCACCGTGTGCGTTGAGCCACTCAATCATCTTCTTAAGCAGATCGCGCCCGATCTGCGTCACACGCGCGGCGGCATCGAAATCGGCGAAATGTCCCTGCGCGAATCCCAGATATCCGTAGAAGCTGTTCAGCAGAATCTTGAACGTGTTTTGTAGCGCTTGAAGATGGTGTTGCTTGGCGGGATCCTTTTCCGCGCGCATTTTCGCTTTTGCCTCCAGGCGAAACGTGCGGAGATCGGTGAGCAAGTGTCGAAAGATTTGGAGTTGGTCCGTTGCGGGAAAACAGTCGAATTGCAACATGACCGACGGGTAAAGCGAAGCGATGTCGCAATGCCACACGTCGCGCGCCACGCCCGTAAAGAAAATATCGGTGTAACCTCCTTCGAATGCGCGCGGCATCGGCAGTTCGGGAATGGAATGTCGCTGGCGGGAATATTCGCGAAGGAAAAGCGCGTTGATGCGCGTGGCGTTGCCGCGCACGATGACGTCCTGGTAGTTGTACGGAAAAATCTGCGCCTGAATGAAGTAGCTTGGGCTCAGCAGGTCCGATAACGCGCGTGTTTCTCGGACGCCGGATAATGTGCGCCGTCGGAAGGTTTCTGAACTTTCTAGATAAGCACGCTGCAACTCCTTACCGGTCAGTGCAGAGATTTGTTCGCTGTCGCAAAGATCGAAATGACGCGCCACATCCGCCCGTTCGAAGCCGGCCAGGGAACGCATCCCAATGTCATAGAATTGCGCGAGCAAAAATGTATCGACAAAGTGGCGACCACCAACTGTGAACTTCGGGTAATCGATGGTTTTCTCTGCAATTTGGAGTCGCGACGGACGGGAGCGTAAGAAGCCATCGCTGCGCCCCCAATCGAGTTTGGTCTTGAGTTTCTTCGCCCGCGCAACGAGCACCGGCAGATACACTCGAAACAAATCGTGGCCTTCGATTACATCCGGGTCGCGCTCTTTGACTAGCGAGGTGAGCCGCTTGAGCGCGTTTCTTTCGGATTCCTCAACATTGTTTGGATCGACAACAATCAATTCTTCCCAGCCGCTGTTGTCCGAGAGAGCGATGCTCATGATATGATCGTCTCGGCCGGGGTCACCGCCCCCGGCTACAGAAAGCACCTCGAGCTGCATTCGCTTCAATTCTTCAAAGGGCAGATCTTTGAACAAGGTGCGACCGGTGGCGGTGAGATAATGCTGCACCGGGTCAGTGAACGCGAAGAAATCGCGCCCGGCATTCTTCAATCCGTTGCGCAAGGCGATTAGTTCTTTCCAGCTATCGACAGTGACCAGCCAGCCGTATTTTAGATCGCTCTGGAGCTTTTCGGATTCGATACCGAGATCGACAACGTCCGAGTCGCACCAAACGAAAGGATGAAACGGCTCGACATCGGCAACGGTCGAGACGTTCGGCTCACGGCGATAAACTTTTATTGTTCCGGTTTCGCCGAGTTCGATGGCGACAATTCGCGGCGTGGGATCAGCGCCAAACAGCAACGTGTTTTTCTCGAATTCCATGGTTGCACGGCAGATTACGCGCATTCCGCGCATTCGAAAGCCAACTGACCCTCACCTCAATCCTCTCAACGCTCCGCCTGGTCGCGATCCCGACCCGAGCCGGACGCGTAGCGGCAGGTGAGGGTCGAACCCAACGAAAAATAACGTGCGGAAATCTGTCAAATCTGCGGATATAGGTCAGGAATGAAAATTCGTTCGTTTCCGATCTTCTTGTTGACGATCCTACCTGCGCTTTCTCTTTTCGCGCAGCAAACGCCCCAATCGCTCGCTGACGCGGAGCTGCCTTCGTTGCTCGGGATCTACAAGGACATTCATACTCACCCCGAATTATCCGGACAGGAAGAGCGCACGTCGGCGATTATCGCAAAGGAATTGCGCGCGGCAGGCTGCCAGGTCACCGAGCATCTTGGCAAATATGAAAAGTCGGACCTAAAGGGTTACGGGGTGGTAGGGGTGATGAAGAATGGCGATGGGCCGAGAGTGCTTGTGCGATCGGACATGGATGCGTTGCCAGTAGAAGAAGAGACTGGTTTGCCATACGCCAGCAAGGTCGTCGCCAAAAACGATGAAGGTAAGGATGTACATGTGATGCACGCCTGCGGGCACGACACACACATTGCCGCGTTCATCGGCACCGCGCGCGCTCTCGGAAAGTTAAGAGAGCAATGGCACGGCACGATTGTATTCGTCGCACAACCAGCCGAGGAGATTGGCACTGGCGCACGCGCGTTGCTCAAAGACGGACTCTATGACCGATTCGGAAAACCGAATTTTGCGCTTGGTTTTCATGACAAGGCCGACCTGCAGATTGGACACATCGGTATCACGGAAGGGTATACATCCGCGAACGTCGATTCAATCGATGTGACCGTCCGCGGTGTGGGCGGTCACGGAGCGTACCCCCACAAAACGAAGGATCCGATCGTCCTCGCAGCGGAAATCATCAACGCGTGGCAAACCATCGCAAGCCGCGAAAATAATCCGCTCGATCCGATCGTTGTTACCGTTGGTTCAATTCACGGCGGGACGAAGCGCAACATCATTCCGGATGAAGTGAAGATGCAGTTGACGGTGCGTACCTACAAAAAGGAAGTGCGCGACAAGGCGCTGGCCGCAATTGACAGGATCGCGAGGGAGATCGCCGCCGCGGCCGGAGTTCCGCCCGAGCGCGCGCCCGTTGTGACGGTGCGCAAAGATGAAGTGTGTCCTGCGACTTACAATAATCCCGAGCTGACGAAACGGCTGGTCGCAGTCTGGAAGAAGTCGTTAGGCGACGAAAACGTCGAGATTGTCGATCCGACGATGGGCGGCGAAGATTTCTCGGAATACAGCCTGCCTGATCATTCCATTCCTGCGGTTAATTTTCACTTCGGCGCAGTCGATCCGGCGAAGATGGCGGATTACAAAAAAGCGGGAAAAGAACTTCCCAGCTTGCATTCGAGCAAGTTCGCGCCCGTTCCCGAACCAACGATCCGTGTTGGCATTGTGGCCATGACAGCAGCCGTGCTGGAGTTGATGAAGAAATGACCGCATCGAGTTATTCGGAGCGAATTCGAGGAATGCGTAGCGATACTTTTCGGTAACTCTGTGGGAATCCCTCGACTCCGCTCGGGATGACCTGACGGTCACTTTACTTTGATGTTCTTCCGCAGATAGGTGGGCACGTCGAGATCTTCACCTTCGACGATTGTCGGCTCACTTTTTTCAAATCGTCCGCGAGTGACGGGCTCGAATTGCAAAGTTTCCTGTTTCGCCTGCAGGGACTTTTCGGTTTGCAGTTTCTCTTCCTTCTGCGGAACCGCTTTCTTCTGTGGCGCAACTGTGTGTGGCTTGGGTTCGCTTGGAACGGGTGGGGAGGGCGGCGTCGCTTCCGCCGCCACCGGCTCTTCAAACGAAATACTTTCCTCAAGAGGCGCTGATTCCATCGCCGCTGGCTCAGGTTCGATATAAATCTGTGGCTCAGGGTGATGGTGTTCCTCTTGGAGTGGCGGCTGCGCGGATGCGCTGCTCAACGCCGCGGAGTCCTGGGGTTGCGAAATCAAATCGTCTTCTGCAGCGAGCGAGCTGATAATGGTCACGGTCAAACGATCTCCCAGTCGTCCGTCAACGACTGCGCCAAAAAGAATTTGTGTCTGCTCGTTAACGTGACGGCCAAGTTCCTGCATGAGGACTTCGACCTCAGAGAGCGTCATACCGGGCCCACCTGCCACCTGCACGAGTACGTTTGTGGCATCCGCCAGCATCCGGCCACGATCCATCAATGGATTTTTAAGCGCCTGCGTGAGAGCGTCGTGCGCGCGATTGTCCGAATCGGCTTCGCCAAAGCCAAACAAGCAACGGCCGTTGTGCGTGCGCAATGCTGCCAGCAAATCATCGAAGCCGATGCGAATTAGCCCCGGCCGCTGAATTAAGTTCACAACCGAGCGCACACTCTGGCTGATTGTGGTATCCGCCATCGCGAACGCCTGATGAATTCCTGCTTGCGGCGAGACCAAATCGCCCATCCGATCGTTCTCGAAGCAGATCACGGAGTGGCAAACCTCGCTTAGCCGGGCGAGCGCGTTTCGCGCCTGGACGTTGCGCCGTTTGCCTTCAAATGTGAACGGAAGGGTAACGAAGCCGATCACAAGCGCCCCAACTTCACGAGCCAGGTGCGCAACGTACGGTGTCGCACCCGACCCGGTGCCGCCGCCAAGCCCTGCACAAACGAAAATCATACGCGCATCGGCCATTGCCTCGCGAATTTCATCAACCGATTCCACAGCTGCGTCATAACCGAGTTCGGGGTCGCCGCCCGTCCCCAAACCGCGCGTTATACTACGGCCGAGCTGCACCTTATGCGCCGCAACCGAACTAGTGAGTGACTGTACGTCGGTATTGATCGCAACTACGCTGGCCTTCTCCAAGCCGTCGAGCACGATTCGATCCAGAGCGCTTAGCCCGGCACCACCAACGCTCACAACTTTAACCGGAACAAATTCTGACAGCCGATCCGGGAGACTGTAATTTTTGCTGAGTTGAATCATAACGTAATCACCAAGCTCCAACCTCCAACATCCAGAGAATCTCCAAGTTTAA
>Ga0222622_10000059_pt1 | contig 40920 bp, 36 predicted proteins | sample PLM2_5_b1metaG_FD_177335 | JGI IMG/M metagenome (GOLD analysis project Ga0222622, IMG submission 177335) | Groundwater sediment microbial communities from an aquifer in East River, Colorado, USA - PLM2_5_b1 | ecosystem: Environmental > Terrestrial > Soil > Riparian zone | place: USA: East...
AAACCTTGGTCGGGTCATCGTCCAGGCTTGCCGAGATTTCGGGCATTGGTGTAATTGTAAAGGCCACGGCTCCAGCATGCAAGAGTCGCCGCATTGCCATCGGAACGAAACGCAACTTGATCGCTCCCACACGGCACGTAGTACTGCGACACTTAAGCCCGGCATTTTAATCGCGATCTTCGAGACACGTCAAAAACCAATGGTGCGCACGCCGCCCAGACTTTACTTAGCGGGATCATCCAATAGTTTTGTGTTTGCTGATTCCGTGCGGAGATTCCATGATCTAACTATGTCTACTTATCGGAAGACGCTTCGCGGAGTGATTGCAGCTCCTAAGACGGTCCTCACGCACTCCCCACTATTCCTCTTCCCGCTGATAGGAGTAGAAACCATTTTTAACTGGCTCTACAGCCTTCCTGACGTCGGCATCGCGCTGCTGTTCGGCACAGTTGGGGCTTGCCTGCTTGCTGGAGTACCGTTCTTACGAGAAAAACTGCTGCGTATCCAAGTGCCAGGCGATGAGTCTAAGGCTGCAGGCAAGTCTTTGAGCGTGGTGATCGGGTTTACGGGGGTCGTTCTAGCGTTTTCACTCGTTCAGGCGCATAACAATCTCCGGAACCTCGAAGCGCAGGTCGGCACGGAAGCCCACAACCTCGCTCAGTTGGATCGTTTGCTCATCCGGTATGGCGACCCTGAGGATGCGATCAGGGTATCCCTGCGCGAGTATGCAAACTCGATCGTAAGGGATGAGTGGCCGGAACTAAGCAAAGGCAGGCCGAGCCAGCGGACTCGTGCACTGTTCCGCCCAATTTCACGTAGCATACTTGCCATCGACCCACCGCCTGGACGCCAAAGCCTGATCTATGCGGAGATGCTCAAAAAAGCTGATGAAATTGCAGCAGACCGCAAAGCACGCGTGGTCGCAGCCACTAAACTCGAGTTACCGTGGATCTTCTGGGAGGCAATCGCTGCCTTACTGGGAATACTGCTCCTACTGGCAGCATTCTCTGAAGCCACGTTTGGCCGCGCGGTGGCGCTCGGCGGGCAGGGTTTCGGGCTCGCATTGCTCGTGGCCCTTGTTTTCATCTTCGATGAGCCGTTCAAAGGCCAGTCAGCCGTTTCACCTGAACCCATTGTCACCGTCGTCGCGGAAATGCAGACCCGTACAGAGTAAACAACAACGGCGTTATTTCTCTCTTCGACGCGCCGATTCGGATGAAATCGCGGTGCGGCGCAGGACCAGGCACGTTCCATTGTTGCTCAAGCGAGTTCCATTTGAGCGCGAGTAATTTGGTTGCAACGGCTTCCAGATCTTGTTTATGGGTAGAAGGCAGAAAGCACCGGCGGTTTAAATCCTGACGCAGCTATTTCCCACACCATGTACTTCCCTTTTGTCGCCGTAAACGATTTCACGCCCAACAATGCTGGGTGGAGTTCACTCGGTCGGGTTGTTTCTTGGGCACCCGACGCGTCCGGTAGACAATTTACGTTTAACTTCGGCGGCCAAGCTGTGGTTCTGCAAATTTTGGGTCCCCGATGTTTCCGCGTACGGTTCAACCCGGTCGCCCCCGATTACGATCGTGAGAGGTCGATTGCAGTCATCACGCGCGACATTGGCCTGAACGGCCTCCAAGTAAATGCGGCCCAACTGCTCCCAGGAGTTCTTGAAATATCGACCGGTTCCTTACGGCTAAAGATCAATCTCAGTTCCTTCGAACTCAGTGTCTTTCGCGGGAACCAACTCATTCATCAAGATTATCCAGGGCGCGGGATCCTCTTCATTCCAGGCGCAGAAGTGATCGCTGTGATGAAATCTGTGCCGCCCGGTGCGAGTTATGTCGGATGCGGGGAAAAGGCCGGCTCACGTCTACTGAAAAACGGTTTCACCTCCACATTCCTGAACTTTGACAACTACAGTTACTCGACAGGTCCGTGCCTTGGAGAGGAGGGTCCGCTCAATCCAACCGAACCGCTCTACTGCTCGATTCCTTTTCTAATCGAAACGAATCCCTTTCCTCAGGGGAGCTTTAGCGGAGCACCCTACGCCTACGGCATCTTCTTGGACAACGTTGCTCAAACGTTCCTAAACATCGAAGCCGATGACTATTCGACAATGTCCGGCAAATACTACTTGGGTGCCCTTTACAACGAACTCGATTATTATTTCTTTGCCGGCGACACAGTCGCGGATGTTCTGGGGCAGTACACCACTCTAACCGGCCGCGGTTCAATGCCTCCTCGTTATGCATTCGGGTTTCACCAGGGAGCATACGGCTATTTCGATCGGAACAAGCTTCAAGGTGTCGCCAACGCATATCGTCAAGCGTCAATCCCTTGCGACGGTTTACACATCGACGTCGATTTTCAGGACAACTATCGAACGTTCACCCACAGCGAGATTAAGTTTCCAAACTGCAAGCAATTTTTCGATGATCTGCACGCACAAGGATTCAAACTGAGCACCAACGTCACTCCGATTTTTTCAGATAATCAGCTGGATGAAAACGGGAACTTTGCCGCATATCTGGAACGACAAGCTTTGCTGAGCGGGAATGCCCTTCTTTATGACACACGGGCCGGTGGAGGACCCAACCCAGTGCTCTATGAAGGGGGAGTGAACTATGGCGCAAATCTCGGCTCCAATCCTTACAAAGATGCGTACCCGCCTCTTTTCCCTAACCGGTGGAATAAGATACCATTAACAGCGCCGGGCAATTACCCAGACCTAGGGCTCGCGAACTCCCGTAAACTTTGGGGCCAGCAATACCGTCACCTCATCGCCGACCTAGATTTAGATTTCATTTGGCAGGATATGACCTGTCCTGCGATCGACCCGAATCGATCGAGTCAGAATAAGAGCTTCCCCGGCGATCTGACGATGGCGCAAGAGGAAGTGGATTCAACTGGCGCGGTACACATTCAGTATCTGCCTAACGCCAAAGTACATAATGCTTATGCCCTCAATCTGCTACGGGCAACGTGGGAGGGCATAAATCAATTAAGACCTGCTCAGCGCAATTTTATCATATCGCGTGGTGGTTATGCCGGGATGCAGCGATATGCGGGATTGTGGACGGGTGATTCAGCATCCACCTGGAATTTTTTGCGGATCAATATTCCGGAGGTGCTGAATCTTGGGCTTTCGGGCGTGCCAATTTCTGGTTGTGACGTGGGCGGTTTCGCCAAAGGAAAAGTAGACGGACTCAATACCACGTTGCCTGACACGAGTTTATCAGGACCACCTTTTGCACCGGGCACAGTTGTAACTGGAGCGATTGCTAATTACGAACTTCTCACCCGCTGGATGCAGTTGGCTTCGTTCATGCCGTGGTTCCGCAACCACTATGACGGCTACCTCAAAGGTTTCCAAGAGCCGTATAGATACGGTGAGCCCGTCCCGACAAACTGTCGGCGATATGTAGAACTCCGTTATCGAATGCTTCAGCTGTACTACGATGCGATGTACGTGTGGACAAAAAGCGGAATGCCGATCGCCCGTGCGCTGTTCTTAAACGATGGCCATGACCCTGCCGTTTACCAACATCTCGATGACCAATTCTTCATCGGAAATGATTTTTTGATTGCCCCGATTTTAGATCCTCATGAAACCGCAAATCCGCCTTCCCCGCCGCTCCGATCCGTGTACTTGCCATCGGGGAGCGACTGGTTCGCGTTTATGGATAACTCGGCTCCTCTGGCTGCGCCCGTGGCGGGTGGAACTCTTATTGGCGACTATTTTGCCGGACTCGATCGCGTACCGATTTATATCCGAAATGGTGCGATACTGCCGTTTTGCGAGTTGGAGCAATGGGTGGGTCAGCTGCCTGCAAATCCATTAACCATCAACTGTTATCCTGGGCCGGATCGGTGGACCGATGACCTGGCATACACGATGTATCAAGACGACGGGATCACGACTAAAGCGTGGACTGACGGGGAGTATCGAGTGTCGCGAGTTTATCACCGCACTACCACGAACACCGGAACAAAGCGACACATTCGAATTGCGCGCGTTGATGGGAAATACCAACCTGTGGCGAACTTTTTTTATCTCGCGGCTCTTGGTTGCGTGACCAAGCCGAGGGAGGCGACGCGTGATAGTGTCGTGGTTCCTGACCTCGGCAGCCCCGAAGCTCTAAAGGACTCGCCAGTCGACGCCTGGTACTGGAACGAAAGCATCCAGATTGCTTTCGCGAAGCTTTTTGACAATCGAGCGGATACTACTTTGGTCTTTAACTATTAGGAAAGAGTATGGCCAGCCTGATACGCCGCGGGGAAGGACAAGGAGCTCGTATCTCTTTCACCGCAGACTTTCATGAGATCGTGAGCGGTAGGCCGCTGAATGGTCGGTGCAGGGTTCGTTACGATCCATTCCGAATCGTGCCCGCTAGCGATTACGCTAGGCCGACGCCGCTGACCATGTACGTCGTGTTTCATCCTGTGGCCGATGCGGCGAAAAGATACGTGTACGATATTCCCTATCCACTCCGCGCTAATCTCTGGGATCCGGCGGGACAGAGACTAACCATCAACCAATGGGTGCCCCTTCCAGACAAATGCGATGAATTGGAATTCTGGTTTTCGTACGAATCACGAGCCAGACGCAAAGTCTGGGATAGCGATTACGGCAAAAACTTTTGGATCCGCTTTCCGCTGAACGATCTGCACGTAGATCATGCTGAAATCACATCAGCTCGCGACTCAGGCCAATCCGGTCAGTTTCAGGTAAAAATCTCGACCGTGCCCGCTATCGACACTGTGTCTATTCGGTGGCGCCCGATCCATTCAAGCGACGTCGGCCGCCACACATTTGATCTGTTAGCGGAGGGTAGTACCGATTCAACGAAGGTCTGGACCACGGGTTCGAAAGGCATCGCAGTTCCACTAGCACCATCGTTGGTATTCGACATTCTTTACACGGCAAAGGGCCATCTGTACACCGACGATAATGAAGGCACGTGGTACGTGGTGGGACCCGATACCATCACCGGAAGTATAGCGCAGTGAGCGGCAGAGTTTGTTATCGGGCATTGCGCATGCAATCCCGATCAACATCGGGGGCGATCGGCACCCATCCTTCACAGCCTTTTGGAAAAAAATCCTCCTCGGGACGATTGATGATGCCGATACTACCGTCGTTAATCCAGTGAACGCGAGCGTTCACAATTTCAATATTTCGAAGACCGAGACGCGAAAACAGTAAATGCGCGACATATGCACCAGGATCATTTCTCGCCAGTGTCGGCGACGCGGCTTGTATCGCGGTCAGCGCTTTCATATCAAGCGGACGTGGTAGCGAGCGATGAGGCGTCTCAACACTCTCGCCACGAAACGCCGTCAGATCTGGCAGTTTCAAACCCTCGTAGAATTTCATTTTTCGTACCGCTACAATTGATCGGGCTTGGCGGACGTAGCTGGCGGTCGAACTACGGACGCGCTGGATTATGACTGATCGCGTCGCGGCTGTGGCGCGTTTTTCGGCACGGTCAATCTGCCGCTTCTCGAATTCGCGAATCAAATTAGCCGTGAGTAGGGATGTCGATTTGGTATCGGGATCTCCTCTGTGGACCGTCTTCACGATCATTCGTAGCGAGCGAATATTGCTTCGAACGGTCGCCGGACGTTGCGCGGCATTTTCTTCGTATTTGATTATCAGTTCGCCAATTGTCGCATTGTCGTTGCGCAGTTTGAGCGGTTCTGCACCTCGGCCAGCATCGGTCCAAAAAGATTCGATGATCTGCGATGCGATTCGTTTCGCGGCCGCAATTTCTTTTGTTCCTGTGCTACGAAATACCACTCGTCGCACGCCATTAATGGCTGGTGGTATGAAGCGCACGTGCCAGTCATTGCGACCGGATGGGGATGATGCAGATAAAATTCCCGCGTTGGATAGCAGAACGATACAATTTATGCTACCGAATCCGCTACCGATTTAGCGAGCGCGAAAGAACGCGCTTACGCTACATTAGCCTGGTAAACAGGCCTTTGCACCGTTAGCTCAATTGGCAGAGCAAGTGACTCTTAATCACTGGGTTGCAGGTTCGATTCCTGCACGGTGCATCTCATCCGCCAGTGACTAAAGAGCTTAAGCAAAACAAAAGAATAGAGATCCTCGATAATGGCGCACCTATCGTCCGGTAACTATTCGGCGATACAGCGCTTCATACTGAGGGACAATGCGATCAGCTGAGAACCGTTCCATCGCGCGATTGCGACTCCGTTCGCCCAGTTCTCGCGCTAAATTCGGAGACTCGACTAGTGCGTCGAGCCCGGCAGCCGCTGCGGTGACATCGCCGAAAGGATATAGAGGAGAAGAATCTCCTATGACCTCGGGAATGCCACCGACCCTGAAGGCGACGACCGGTTTGCCGTAAAGCACTGTCTCTAGAATGCCCAGACCGAAACTTTCGTATTCGGATGTGTAGAGTCCCGCATCGGCGGCCGCCAGATACTCGTCCACGACAGCTGTGTTTTGACGCACGATGACACGCTCCCGAAGCCTCAATTGATCGAGCAGTGGCTCGTAAGGATCAAAAGGGCCGCCTGCTAAAATGAATAACCGAAGGCGCGCCCGATTCTTTGACGTGGCAATCGTGCGCAATAGAAGATCGATGCGTTTGACCGGTCGCAAATTCGACAGGTGCAGCACGAGAAATTCGTCGTTCAAGCCGAGATCGCGTCGAACTTCCTCACGGCTTCTTTTCGGTTTGTTCGGAGTGAAAAAATTCGGAATCACTTCGATGGGTCGTTTCAGATGAAAGATTTCCTGCGTTTGATTCCGAAGATTTTCCGAAACTGCCGTCACCGCATCGGAATGCACGAGGGCGTGCTCGATGGCGGTTCGATAGTCGGGATCCTGCCCCAGCAGAGTCGTATCGCTTCCATGCAAGGTTGTAACGATGCGCGGAGCTGACGGTCCCACGATCTGCGAGGCTAAACACGCGGCCAGCGCGTGCGGCACCGCGTAATGAACGTGAAAAAGATCGAGCCGCTTGGAACGCGCTACTTCCGCCATTTTCACAGCGAGCGGCAGAGTGTAGTCGGGACACGGAAACAAAGGATTGTGCGCAACCTCGACCCGATGAAAATGAAGACCCTCCTGCGGCAAGTCCAGCCGAACGGGTTGAGCATAACTAAAGAAGTAAACTTCATGGCCGCGGCGCGCCAGCTCCGAACCAAGGGCAGTTGCAAGAATTCCGCTGCCGCCAATCAACGGAAAACATGCAATCCCAATTTTGAGCGGCCCCAATTCCATCACAGCTCGGCGTAAGCTTTGCCAGAGTCGGAAATTTCGTCACGGTTAACGAATTTCACCCCGGGAGCATCCGCCTCGTTGATGTAATGCTGCTCGCTCGCCCCCGCAATGTAATGCGTGCATCGAATTACTGATTGCATCCAACGGAAACGCGTATCGCGTGTCGGGGTGATTTTCTCCGGACCAAATTCTCCTTCGGGAATCTCTATAAACCGATCGCCGCCTTTGTGGAGCAACAATTTGCCGTCGCGATAGCGTGCGCGAACAATCTCGCCTTCGTAGCGCACATCTACAAAGTAGTCTGGCACGGCCGCAGCACGCGCTCTGAACTCCGGCGTACTGGATCGCTCCACGCGCACGCCTTCGAGTAAGCCCATGCGTGTGTACATATCGAGGCAGAAGTCGGCGACATTGGAGCATTTGATCTCTTTGAAATGTGCAACCAGCGGCGGGCTTACGTAATTGGGAAGTTGGCGCGCGGTTTTCTCCTGCCACCCAGGACGCACATGTTTTGCATAAAGCGGTGAAAACTGCTTTTGAATACGATTCTGGAACTGAAAGTTTAGCGCCACGTCATCATGGGTGTGTTTATCTCGCAGGATCGTAATCGTCTCGCGCGGGTCATGGTCGCTGTCGTGCAAGAAAAAGACGATTTGTCCGCGGATCTCTTTTTGGAGACGCCGGGCCGTCAGAATCTTAGCGACTAGATAGCGTTTGGGAAAAAATCCGCACGGTTGCTGGCCGAAACAAATGATCGGATGCTCCATCGGCTCAGGACCAGTTTTACACCCCAACGGCAGCGTCGTTGCGGCGAAAGATAGTTTGCTCCAGGATGGGCGCCAGGATCAGCACTGCGACGCATCCAATCAAATTATACCAGAGGTAACCGATATTCGTCGTAGCAAACAGGATGAACACAAGCCCTTGCGCGAGCAGCGCCGAGAAAAACACGGCCGATCCTCTGACTCGACGAATAAAGAACGCTGCCAAAAACAGACCGAGGACGCTGCCGTAGAATACCGAGCCAAGAATGTTCCCCGCTTCGATCAGGTTTTCGACCAAACTGGCAAACGAAGCGACCCCAATGGCAATCAAACCCCACGCAGCCGTCAGCGCCTTCGCCGCGACCACATAATGATGGTCGCTCGCATTAGGAATGAACGGCCGATAAAAATCGATGGCGGTGGTGGAGCCGAGAGCGTTCAGAGTTGCTGCCGTCGCAGACATGGTCGCGCACAAGATCACTGCGATGAGTAATCCGACAATTCCATGCGGCATCTGTTGAAGAATAAAAGTAATGAATACGTAGTCCGATTCCTTGCTTTTCGGATCCGCGCCGGCCTGCTCGAGAACTCTCTTGGTGTGGTTGCGCAGCTCGCGCGCTTGCGCTTCGAGATCGCGGAGCGTCGTCATAGCGATGTTGCGGTCATCTGACGAATCATTGGGCGAAGCGCTGGAAATAGCGCGAATGGCAGCGCGTTTTTGAACGAACACGTCATCAGATTGCGCCTGCAACGCCGCTAGCTGCGGCGCATAGCCAGTTTCCATCGCACGCTGGTAGGCTGGCTCATTGAAATAGACCGGCGGCTTTTCAAATTGATAAAACATGAAAACAATCGCGCCGAGCAGCAGAATCGAAAATTGCATCGGCACTTTCACTGCGGCATTGAAGAGCAATCCGAGGCGACTCTCTTTGAGCGAGCCACCGGCGAGATATCGTTGCACTTGCGATTGGTCCGCTCCGAAATAGGAAAGGGCGAGAAAAAAGCCGCCAATCAGGCCTGACCAAAACGTGTAGCGTTTGTGTGGATCGATCGAGAAATCGACCGCTTCCAGTTTACCCATTTTGCCGGCGACGGATAGCGTGCTTTCAAATGAGAGATCGGGCGATATGCGATAAACGGCTACTGCAAAGGCAATCGCCATACCGACTAAGATCACGATCATCTGGTAGCGTTGCGTGATGCTTACAATTTTGGTTCCGCCCATGACCGTGTAGATAATGACCAGTCCGCCGGCGAGCCAGATGGTCAGGTTCAACCGCCATCCGAGCAAGGCCGACAGAACAATCGCCGGCGCGTAGATCGTGATTCCAGCAGCAATGCCTCGTTGCACGAGAAACAGAAACGAGCCGAGAAGTTCCGTTTTGCGATCGAATCGCTGGCCTAGGTACTGATAGGCCGTGTAAACTTTTAGCCGCTGATAAATCGGAACGAAAACTGCGCAAACAACAATCAGCGCGAGCGGCTGACCAAAGTAATTCTGGACGAAGCCTATGCCGCTCTCGTACGCCTGGCCGGGCATTGAAAGAAACGTGATCGGTCCGGCCTGCGTTGCGAGCACTGACAGCCCGATCGTTGCCCATCGAATACTCGTATCGCCCTTGAGATATTGACCTAAAGAGGCGCTTCCGCGGGTTCGCCAAAGGCCATAAAGTGGGATCGCCAAAATCGTGGCGATGAGAACAAGATAATCGAGCCGGTTCACGAGAACCGGATGGTGAAGAGGTAGAGGAGCACTACCTCAACTGCAAAAAGCGAAAGCGCCAGCCCATACGCCTTGCGCCAGTCCGGTGCATCCGACTTGGAATCTCCTGTGTTCATTTTCCCAATGACAACATGTTCGCAAACAATCGGTAAGCGCCGGGAACGCCAGCCGGCAATTGTCGAAACCAGGAGTAACTGGTGTAGACAAAAAAACCTTTGTCCAGCTTTGCAACGAGCAGACCACCATCGAGCGGCTTTTCCTTCGGATCATTGCACGACAGGATCGCTGTCCAGGCGGCGTCCCACTTCTTGGGAAAATAGAGTCCGCGTTCCTGAACCCATCCCTCGAAATCATTCGGCGTGATTTTGTTCGGCGAGTTCATGAGCGGATGATTTGGCGCCAAAATCCGCACCTCCGCGTTTTCGTCCGTAACGCGGTCACGCGAAATCTCCAATGGATACGGCCCCAGTTGCTCAGTCTTAAGATCGGCCAGGGTGTTGTACTGTGCGATGGCAACCCCACCATTTCTTACGTACGCAAATAGCTCCGGCAACCAGTTGGAAATTTTGTCCTGAGTGTTGTATACGCGGACGCCTAGCACAACAGCAGAGAACTGCGCGAGGTTCTCCGCGGTGATATCCGGCTCGCTCAAAATCTTCACTGAATAACCTATCTGTCGCAGGCTTTCAGGAACATCATCGCCGGCGCCGGGAATATACCCGATGCGATCGGCTTTCTTGCGGATATCGGCTCGAACGACTTTAACCTCCGCCGGCGGCATTAGCGTTTGGACGCCGATGTGCGGATAGGAAATCCGCACGCGCTCGAACGAATATTCGCGGCCGTCGACCAAAACGATGGCGCGCAACGTGCCTTCATCATCCTGGGCTGGTGGTGTGACGGTAAACGTCGCCACCATCTCGGAATTGGCTGCCTTCAAGTCTATCGGTAGCGACGACGGATGCACCTCCCATCCATGCGGCACGGCTAATTTAAGTTCTCCTTTCACAGGACCAGTCGACGCGGTGACATGTACTGAAACAGGCTTTGCCTCGTTCGTTGGGAATATCAACACGCTGTTCGCCATGTTCACAAAAACGGGTGGCGCGATGACCAAACGTCGTCGCAGTTCGCCCGCTACCGGGTCGACTGTGCGGTACTTCGTGTCCACGAGATAGCGAAGTTCTTGGCTGTTGACTTGCAGGGCTATTTCGACGGGAAAATCGGGCGGGTTTTCCGGTAGCCCGATCAGTTGTTGATCATCCACAGCGAAGGCGCCGAGGGTTCCAGGTTTACGAAGCCAGTATGGCTGGGAATAGGGAGTATCCTCCGGGATTCTGCACGACAGGTCCTTGATAACGAGTTCGTTCGATGGAAGCGCCGCATCGATTTTCATCGACTCGCCGGGGTTTGGAAATCGTACTTTCTGCAGTGTGACTGGAATATTCGAGCGGTTGATTGCCTCCAGCTTTATTTTCACCGTCTGCCCCGGCGTGACACCTTCATTGGTTGTCGAGGCTTCCACATGCAGGCCGAGACATGCAGCGATAATCTGATCCAACTCGGCTTTCTTCTCCGGAACCCAGGAATCATCCTTAATTCCACTCATCGCCTGCCGTAGCTTCAACAACTCAGTAACCGATCCGGCCGGATCGGCGGGATGGAAATTCGAAATGATCTGACGAATTTCTGAAGCTACGACTTTCGAATCCGGTACGCGCGACCACGTCGTATCGATGCCGTCAAAAAGGGAACTTGTCGTGGGCTGCCCTTCCAACAGTTTGAAATATTCTTTTCGCGCTCCGCGTCGGGGTGGGCTGCCAACGCCCTGGCTTTTGTGCATGCTCAGACTTGCCGCCGCGATCTCGGTGTACGCTTTCCCAAGAAGCGGATTGAAACCGCCCGCTTCTAGAACCGTCAGGCCGGTCGGGTCGAATGGAAGATTGCGGTTCGTAAAGAAAAACGGAGACGTGTTCCAAACCAGCCGTGTCGGACGCCACGGCTTCACGAAAGCCAGTTGCTCTGGAAAACGATTTGGGTCGGCTGCTGCCGAGAATGCTTCCTGCGCCAGAATCGCCGACGCGGTGTGATGGCCATGCGTCAGTTGATCCTCGGGACTAAAGCGCGTCACTATCACATCCGGTCGGAAATTCCGAATGATCCGCACGACGTCAGCAAGAATTTTGTCGTGATTCCATATGCGCATCGTTTCGTCAGCCGTCTTCGAAAACCCGAAATCGATCGCTCGTGTGAAGAATTGCTTGGCGTGGTCAATGCGTCGCGCATCGAGCAATTCCTCTGTTCGAATAAGGCCGAGCCGCTCACCCAGTTCCGGGCCGATCAAATTCTGACCGCCGTCCCCGCGCGTAACCGAAAGATAAGCGCTTTCGTAAAGCGAACCGTTCGACCAGAACGCCATCAGATTTGTGTTTTCGTCATCGGGGTGCGCCGCAATGTAAAGGACCCGACCAAGCACGTTCAGCTTCTGTAGCGCCAGCTGAATCTCGCTGCCGTTCATCTGTTCTGGAACTAACAACGGCGGCGCATCGGCCGAATTGGCCGTGCATCGGATGCCGATGATTGCGACGCCAATGACTGCTCGCCAATAGCGCGAAATGCTGCAGTGCGTCACATGCAACCGCCGACTCCGGGTTATCGTCCCTTGTCCCAGGATACAGTGCGCGAAGGCGCTATTTATTGATATCCTGCTTCGCCTCGAGCCGATCAATCAGGGCCTTGATGCTTTGTTTCTGCGCATCCGTAGGAGCAGCAGCTTGTGCCTGCTTGGCGTCATTGAGCGCGCCGGCGAAATCACCTGCTGCAGACTTAAGGCGCGCCTGTGCGAGGTATCCGAAGACTCCCTGCGGGAACCGTTTGGCAACCTCCTTGAAGATCTCCATTGCTTCAGCACCCTGCTTCTGACTCTGCAACTGTCGGCCGTACGAATAAAGTTGCGGCGCAGTGGCAATCTCGAGCGCATGGTTCCAGGTAGTTTTCGCCTCATCCGCGCGATTCAGCGCCTTGAGGATGTCCGCTTTGGTGCTGAGATTATCGAACCTTTCTTCAATCTGAATCGAGGCATCGGCCCAGCGCAACCCTTCATCGAGATTGATCTTTCTGGTTAAACAAAACTGCGCGCCTTGGTCCAAGGCTTGCCAGGCAAACTGGCCTGAGCCTTTCAGTTGGGCTCGAATATTCTGCAACGTCTGGTCCGCATCGTTGACGGAGACAGTGAAAGGAACACCCAACTTCTCCCACTTCAGCGTCACCGCTGTCGAAGTGGGCTTCAAATCTTCGAACTCGAATTCAAGTGCCTCTTTGGTCTCGGCGAGTGGTCTGGGTTTCACATCTACACGCAAAGCATCTTCTTTCTGGTCGTAGCTGTAGCTTCCCCACGCCGTGTTGGTTTTCGAAAAAATCACCGTCCACGAATCCGGGTTCGGGATCATATGCAAACCATAAACCCCTTTAGCGAGCGGCTTGCCCTCCACCGAAACTGCATCGCTGAATTCAATTGTCGTGTTTTCGTTAGCGCCGACGCGCCAAACTTTGCCGTAAGGTACGAGGCCCCCCCAAATTTTTCGCCCATTCACCAATGGGCGGTGGTACTTGATCGCGATATCAGTCAACGCAATGCGCTGTTTGACCTCGGCAGCCTGGCTGACATCAGGCAGCTTCAAATCGCTTTGTGCGAAAACGGATGCGCCAACTCCGGCGGTGGCGAGATAAACGGCAAACGGCTTAAGCGTGATTTTTTTCATATTGTGGCGGTTACCCTTCTCAGATTTTCGATACTCCGCTACCAGATAATTAAAAGATTTCGCGGCAGTAGAAGCCTTTTGGAATGGGCTTGGGAGTGCAGGCTGCTGGCTTGCGAGATCTCACCAAATTCAGGGATAGCCGCGTTGCACGCGAGGGTTATCGCGCCGCGAGTCAGTAGCTTCAATCGACATACTTTTGCGCGATTGGCATTTTACGTCCGATTCCGAAGGCGCGGCTGGTCACTTTTAATCCGGGCGCGGCTTGCTCGCGTTTGTATTCGTTGAGATCCACACGGCGCTGCACCCACCGCACAGTTTCCTTATCGAATCCCCGGGCAATGATATCGCGCGCGCTCAAATTGTCTTCAACGTAAAGCCGCAGGATTTGATCGAGAATTTCATACGGCGGCAGCGTATCCTGGTCTTTTTGATTCGGCTTCAACTCTGCGCTCGGTGCTTTTTCGATTGTTGATCTTGGGATGATCTCGCGCTCCCGATTTAGCCAGCGCGCCAGTTCGTAAATCATCGTTTTCGGCATGTCGCTGATTACGCCAAGGCCGCCGGCCATATCGCCGTAGAGCGTGCAATAACCGACGGCAAGCTCGCTCTTGTTCCCAGTGCTAAGGACGAGGTGACCGAACTTGTTTGAGAGCGCCATCAGTATCATCGCACGCAAGCGCGGCTGCATATTTTCCTCGGTCTCATTTTCCGGCAGTCCTTTGAAAATTTCTTTGAACTGCGCTTTGAAAACTTTGAACGCCTCGGTGATTGGGATTTCGAAAAACGTAATCCCGAGGTTGCTGGCGAGCGCGCGCGCGTCATCTATGCTGCCGCCCGACGAGTACGGACTGGGCATGGAAACGCCTGTCACGTTTTCGGCGCCCAGTGCATCCGCTGCGATGACCGCAGCGACCGCGGAATCAATACCGCCACTCAGACCAATGACCACGGAACGGAAGTGGCACTTACGACAATAATCGCGAAGCCCGAGCGAAAGCGCAGAGAAAATTTGCTCCGGCACTTTGGGTTCGTGAAACGCGATGGCGTCCGTCGAATCCGTATCGACAACTTTCTCGTCTTCACGAAATGCGGCGAGTTGCGCGATTAATTTGCCGGCGGCATTTACCGCGATGGAATTACCATCAAACACCAGCTGATCGTTGCCGCCGACGAGATTGCAGTAACAGATTGGCCGCCGATGAGCTCGCGCGAGCCCTGCTACCATCTCGTAGCGGATCGCTGGTTTATGCAAACTAAACGGCGAGGAGCTTAGATTGACGATGATCTCCGCGCCTTGTTCCACCAGGCTCCGTACCGGTTCGACATCGTAGAGCGGTCGCGGCAGGTAATGTTCCGTCCAAATATCCTCGCAAATGGTGACACCGATTTTCTTCCCCCCAACCTCAACCGGCTCCACGCGGCTGGCCGGCTCGAAGTAGCGCTCCTCGTCGAAGACGTCGTAAGTGGGCAAAAGCGATTTGTGGATTTTGCGGATCGGCTTGCCACGCTCGAGCAAAGCAGCAGCGTTGCGAAACGGTTTGCCGCGTCCTTCGTTCCGATCAACAAACCCGACCAACAACGCCGCTTGTTCAACGCAAGCGTGCAGTTTCTCCAGCATCTTGAGATTCTGCGGAACAAACCGCGATTTAAAAACGAGGTCTTGCGGCGGGTAACCGGTGATCGCCAGTTCCGGAGTCAGCACCAATTCCGCGCCTGCCGCAGCGAGTCGCTCATAAGCTGCCAGAATCAGTTCGCAGTTGCCCCTTAAATCGCCGACTGTCGCGTTAATTTGAGCAAAACCAATCTTCATTCCGTGCTACCGGAGACTATGCGCAATGCCACAAGCAGCAATTGTCTTTTCTGTCCCGCGCGGATTTGATCAACCGAAGAACAGAAGATCCCAATCCCAAAGGTCTGATCATTTATCCCAACTGTCTCCCCTTCGTGAGCTCTATCGGGAAATCGCGGGTTCTCCCTGAGCAAAAAGCCCGGCTGTCATTTCTCTCCAAAATGCGGTGGCATTATTGAGTTCGAGAGGATTTTCAAGCTCGGTTGGTGTGTTGTCGGGTTTCCAGAACTTTGTGTCTGCATTGTCGTATTTCAGAACCGTGAACATGCCTGTCGCAAGATGATACAGAATGTGGCAGTGATATGCCCACACACCGGGATCATTGGCATCGAAGATAACTTTGATTGTGGATTTCGGCGGGACCAGGATGGTGTCGCGTTTTGCGCCCGCGATTTTCTGCCCGTCGATTTCAGTAACCTCGAAGACATGCCCATGAAGGTGCATGGGATGGGACATTCCAGTCGTGTTTGAGATCACAAGTTCAACCCGCTCTCCTTCTTTTACGTTGAGGCTGTTTCGGTTTGGATAGGACGCGCCATTGATTGTCCAGGTGTAGGTCATCATATTGCCGCCAAGAACGGATGGCAGTGAGCGTTGCACCGGTCTTTCGGGTAGCGGCTGTTTTGCTACAAGACGGATCTCCTGGGTGTTGTCCAGGCCGCCCATCTTTTGCTGCGCTCGAATCGCCCACGCCCGCTTGGAAATTTTGGCTCCCGGCGTAGCGAGTAACACACCCGCCTGCAAAGTCGATCCCTCGCCTAACGCGAAAACGGGAAACACACCGCCTGTTTGGGGAATGGTAACGAGCAGGTCGAGCCGCTGCGCCGTGGAAAGCTGAAAAAAATTGCCTTTCAGGGGTTGTACATCTTCTCCGTCAGTAGCAATGATCGTCGCGTCCAGCTTACCGGTATCGATGAAAAAGTTGCTTGCCGAGGCGGCTCCCATCACGCGTAACAGCACGCTTTGTCCAGGCTTGACCTCAAACACCTGTGGATTGTCAATGGTCCGGCGATTGGCCAGCAGAGCGTCATATTTCACATCGATGTCAGGTGCGGCGGCTTGGACTTCCCGCGCGACGAGCCGTTTCGACGCCGCATCCCATTGCTGCACGACAAGCGATTCTTTCTGATCCGACACGCCCATCGGCTTCGAGTCAGGCATTCCTTTCTCTTGCGGCTTCTCTTTCATACCTTGCGTTTTTCCCATCAGACCCTTGAGGATGTCCTGAGGACTCGTGAACGAGAAATCGCTGAGCATCACTGTAAACTCGGCATCGGCGACCTTGGATTGGGTGGGGGAGCGAATCACCAGCGGTGCCGATAGAAGCTGTTGTTCCTGCAGTCCGTAATGAGAGTGCATCCAGTAGCTTCCACTTTGCTTCAAAGGAAAATCGTATCGACGGGAACCTCCAGGCGGAATGGGATCCTGAGTAACAAAAGGCACGCCATCCATTAGGTTAGGCAGAATCAAGCCATGCCAATGGATCGATGTCGGCACTGGAAGCTGATTAACAACCTCAACATGGAAGCCAGTCGCTTTTTCCGGACTGTAACCGTGCTCTCCGTTGGATTGAGTAACAGCTGTGACTTTTACTGTTCGGCCCCTCACGGTGATCACCGATTCGCGTGCAAACAGTTTAACAGTTTCTGGTTCTCTCCTGGTTTCAGTCGGAGCAGCGCGCAATATTCCCATCGCTACGATTGCGATAAACAGGCTCGCTTTCCAGGTGCAGTTAGATTTCATCACGAATTACGAAACCAATGTGGTGCACGCATCAGCCCCCATCTTAAAATCGACCGGCGCGCGCGTTCAACCCTGAAAGCTTTCGAGGTCAATACAGAATCGACAAATTCCTGACCAATTGGTTTACTCGCGGCAGCGTGTTGAACTCTTTGCATAGAGGAGCGACGAGCGAAGAGCCAATCAACTTCCTGGCGATCATCGCGGTGATGATCACGGTTCTTTTGAGTTCCCCTGCGGCTTTTGCTTCAACGCAGGGTTTGAATCAAATCGCGACGCCAGATATGCCATCGGAAGGCGACCTTTCGCTCAGCTTTCAGGCCCAAGATCAGAAACTTGGCAACCCTTATCAAGCACAAGCGGAAATGGGGCTAACCAAGTGGTTCGAAATCGCGATCTTCAGGGGTTTCGAGCCTAACGAATTGATTTTCGGGACCGAAATTGGCTTGCTGATGAAAGAGCCATACCTGCTCTCTATCGGTTTCTCGAACTGGTCACCCCATAGTGACGTCGATCCCCAGCCGTATATCGAGGCAGGTTACTGGGGAGAGCACCACAAATTCACCGCCGGCATCGCGCATGCCGATTTTCGTAACGAAGCAATCCTGGGGTACGCCTATGATTTCAATGACACATGGCGGGTGCAGGTCGATTTTCAAAGCGGCTCCGGTAATTCATCCACGATCGGATTTGTCTGGAGCATTACCGACGATTGTCAGGTTAATCCCGCGATCTATGTCACCAACGACAGCCCGCACGAAGTGCTCGGTTACGTGTCGTTCACTTACACATTTCACCTTTGGGGCGGCAGAAAATAAAACTGCGCGGCTCGTTCCGGAGAGTAGTCCGTTTTGAAGCGGAGTAGTCTTATCTGCCGTAGGTCACCCGCCAGATGGTGCCGTTGCCGTCTTCACTAATCAGGAGACTGCCATCTTTCGCGACGGTGATTCCGACCGGGCGACCCCAGACTTTGCCATCGGGCGTGACGAAGCCGGTCACGAAGTCTTCATATTCGCCGCGCGCTGTGCCGGTTGATTTGCCGAACGGTACGCGCACGACTTTGTAACCGGTACGTTTCATGCGGTTCCATGAGCCGTGGAACGAAGCGAAGATGTCGCCTTTGTATTCGGATGGGAATTGGTAGCCGGTATAAAAGCACAGATTGAGCGTGGCTGAGTGCGCCTCCACGAGCACATCGGGAACAACTACTTTGTCGGCTAGCTCGGAGTGCTTTCCTTTGTGGCGCGCGTCCGGGTGATTGCCAATATAAAACCACGGCCAGCCGTAAAAGCCGCCCGGGCGCACACTGCTGATGTAATCGGGAGGTAAATCTTCGCCGATTTCGTCGCGCTCGTTTGTGCTCATCCACAGTTCGTTCGTGCCGGGGCGAAACGCGATTCCTACCGCATTGCGAATTCCCCAGGCGTAGACTTTTCGGTCCGTCCCATCAGGGTTGAACTCGAAGATGCGCGCGCGATCGGCTTCAGCGGCATTATCGGAAACATTCGAGCGCGAACCGATTGAGACGTACAATTTTTTGCCATCAGGCGAAAAGACGATGTCGCGTGTCCAGTGTCCCCCGCTGCGCAGGTGCGCCGCGCCACCAGAAAGATGCGCTGCCAACTGTTCGGCTGGCCCACGCGCCTTAAGATCGCCATTGCGATAAGGAAATCGAAGTACGCCATCGGTGTTCGCCACGTATAGAAATTGGGGAGTTTCCCCCGGTGGATAAAACGCGATCCCGAACGGTTTGTTTAGCCCGCGTTCTGCAAAAGTCTCGGTCAGGTCCGGCTTGCCGTTGCCTTTGGTATCGCGCAATACCTTGATGCGATTGGCGCGACTCTCCGTGACAAATACGTCACCATTTGGCGCGGTGATCAGAAATCGCGGATCGCGAAACCCGCTGGCGTAGAGTTCGATTTTAAAACCTGGCGGCACACGAAGCTGCGCACCGGCTGGACGACCGATGACATGCGCCCGGTTAATTGCCAGAATATTTGAACTCGGCCCGGGCAAATCTTGGACCGTGATCTGTCGTCGCACTCCGGGCGCATCGTTTTTCCAATCGCCCATCGCGGCTTTGCCAGTGAGGAGCGTGCCACTCTCAGCGGCCGCTCCAACTAGAGTGGCAGCGGTGAAGCTAGCGGCGAGGACGATAGCGCAAGAAACCGAATAAACTCCGCAGGAATTTACCATCCACGTTTCAAATCGCGTCGGAGCGAAAGATCGCGTGGATCGGGGAATCCGAACTGTAGCGGCAGGCGAGGCGCCTCCGAAGGATTGATTATGCAGCCGGCACGGCTGCCTCTACAGAAAATTGCTTCCTGAGCAACAGCAGGGCTTAGTGCGCGATTGTGCCGAGCTTTTCGACCAGTGTCGCGCCTTTCTTACGATCGTTGATAACGAAAGTGTTGTTTTCGCCAAGAGTGGACCACGGTCCGCGCGGCACTTCTTTGAAATCAACAAATCTCCAGTCGGTCACGTCTGTGCTTTGTAGTCCGAGATAATCGCGTACAGCAGGCGAGACATCGAGGCCGGCGCCTTTGTTCAGGTTGGGTTTCGGCCGTTCGTTGCCAAAAACGTATTGCCAGTGATCGGTGCGGAAAGGTCCCGCGTCTTCCCACTGCGCATAAGCAACGCGATTACCTTTGCGAATCGCGATCCATCGACTTTTGCAAGTCGAAACAGCGGGGCCTTGATAAGCTTCATTGAACCACGGAACAACGCGAGGCGCTTCGGGGCGATGGCCCTCCCTGGCTTTGTCGTTATAAGGAAGCGCGCAGTAAAAAGGATTTTGTCGCGGCGTGAATTTCACGGGGATGTAATTGTTTCGACGGGCGGGATCAGGATCATCAAAACCGCCATAGTTTTTGGTCCATTCCTTGTCCCAGGAGCTTACCCGATTGGGCACCGGATTGTTACCAGCCGGTTTCTCGCCAATCCAGAAGACGGTCGTTACGATCTGGCTTTTCCACGGGAAACGCTGTCCCGGCTGAGACGGATTTCGGACTAACTGCCCCGGTGTGAACGCGACCGAAGTTACATCAAGCAGACGATCGTCTGCTGATCGCTGAGATTTCTTACTGAACTTGGTCTTTTCGGGTTCCGCTTTCGAAGCTGTCCCGTGCGCGAAAAGAGACGTGATCGATGAAAGGATGACGGCGATCGTGTGAGTAAATTTTCCAGGTTTCATTTCTTGTTAAGGCAGCGCGCAAGAAAAGACGCGTGGTCTTCCCTTTTGGTTCGTGCACGAGGACGCGGATGCGCGCCAGTCGGGGCGAATTTAGATGCGCAGGTTAAATGCTCGCCGAATCTCGATGTGGATTCGGATTAGTCAACAAATTTTCCCGGATTCAAAATGTCGTCTGGATCAAGAATTTCTTTCAGCCGGCGATGCAGGTCGCGCACGATGCTGCTGGTCGCGTTTGGCCACCATCTTGCTTTTGCGACACCGATCCCGTGTTCGCCGGTAATTACACCGCCCCAACGCAGCACTTGGGCGAACAGATCGTCGAGCGCGCGCTCGACCTTCTCGCGAACGAGGCCGTCGCGATTGTATCGATCTGCCATGATGTTGACGTGAATGTTGCCGTCACCGGCATGACCAAAGCACGCGACAGGGAATCCATGCTTTGCCTGTAGCGACTCCGCGAATTCCATCAGATCGACGAGGCGGCTGCGCGGCACGACCACATCCTCGTTTAATTTCGTTAGACCCGTTGCACGCAGTGAATTGCTGAACTGGCGGCGTAATGCCCAAAGCTTTTCGCAATCCGGTTCGCCGGTGGCAATCTCCAGCGCGTTCGGTTTCAGTTCTTGAAGTAGCTTACGAATGGCTGCGCATTCGCTGCGGACGCTTTCGTCTTGTCCATCCAGATCGACGAGCAGATGTGCGTTGCCATCCGGCACAATCATTGTGCCGACGTCGCGTCGGGCTGCTTCCAGCGTAAAATGATCGGCGATTTCCAATGATGATGGAAGGAATCCCGCTGCAAAGATCGCCTGTACTGCTTCGGCCGCCTGTGCTGCAGTTGCAAAGGCGGCCGATAAAGTCGCGCGACCGGGCGGAAGTGGCAGCAAACGCAAGGTGACCTCGGTAACGACGCCGAGCATTCCTTCCGAGCCAACAAAGAGACCGATCAAATCGAATCCGGTTTTGTTTTTGTGCACCCGTCCGCCGGTCCGCAGCACGTCGCCGTTTGCAAGGACGACTTCGAGACCAATGACGTAATTACGCGTCACACCATATTTCAAACAACGCGGGCCGCCCGCGTTCGTCGCCACGTTTCCACCGATAGTGCAATCTTTCATGCTCGCCGGATCAGGTGGATAAAACAATTTTTGTGCGCGCACCGCCGCTTTCAGGTCAGCCGTAAACACGCCTGGCTCGACAACTGCAACAGCATCGGCAAAGCTGATATCTTTGAAGCGATTCATTCGGAGGAGCGACAGGGCAATCCCGCCACGCGCCGGGACGCATCCGCCCACATAACCAAATCCGCCGCCGCGCGCTGTGACCGGAATTTTTTCGCCCGACGCAAATTGTAGCAACTTGCTGGCATCGCTAGTCGATCTTGCGAAGACGACAACTTCCGGCTGGTGTGCCGCAAACCATTTGTCGCCGCTATGCGCAGCCAGCGTATCCGGATCATCGGCAACGAGATCGTTGCCAAGTAAACCCCGCAGCTTTGATGCGAGTTCCATCCGCAGAAACGTCGCCTACGTCAGTTGTAGGGCAAGCGCTCTGCTTCTGATGGTGGATCGGCTTCTCCTGAAGACGATGCGTGTCGCCAGAGGCGCACTTATTTGGGCCCCAACCGATTACCAACGCGTTCTACCTTAGATCGCGATTCGATAATGCCGTGAGCGTTGGTCCGTGCGTGTGAGCAATGCTTCTGCTTTCGGATATATCACCGGCTTGCCTTCGTCCGCGCCGGCGAATTCTTTCACCGCTTCCATTGAATCAAATCTTAGCAAAGTCACGAACTGCACTTCGTCGGTATCTCGATTGATGAACAACTCAGCGCCGCGATAACCACTGATGTTGCGCGCCGCTATTGAGGGAAAAATTTCGTCGCGCAGCATATCTTCGTAAGCCTTTGCGTTTTCCGGTTTCGTCCAACCGTGCCAAATCCGTGCGATCACGATTGCGATTTCCCCTCTTTTTTCTTTCCGCAATCCGCAATCCCCGGTCCGCAATTAGTCACATGCCCATTATTTGGTAACCACCATCGGCGTAGATGACCTGGCCCGTGATTGCCGCCGCGCCGTCACTGGCGAGGAAGACTCCGGTTGCTCCCAGCTCGGCCGGATCGCAACTGCGTTTCAACGGTGCGCGTTCCTGATAATGTTTTAACATGGCCGAAAACCCGCTAATGCCACGAGCAGCCAGCGTCTGAACTGGCCCGGCCGAAATGCAGTTCACGCGGATTTTTTTCGGACCGAGATCGTACGCGAGGTAACGCGCGCTGGCTTCAAGGCTAGCCTTGGCCACGCCCATTACATTGTAGTGCGGCACGACCTTTTCCGAGCCGTAATAGGTCATTGCTACGATGCTCCCGCCGTCGGTCATCAACGGCGCCGCTTCGCGCGCGAGCGCCACCAGCGAGTAAGCGCTGATATCTTGGGAGACGCGGAATGCTTCGCGTGTTGTACTCACAAAATCGCCTTCCAACGCTTCCCGTGGCGCGAAAGCGAGTGAGTGGAGCATCAAATCGATCCGGTCGGTTTCGCTACGCACTTTTTCAAAAAAAGCCCTGATCTCATCGTCGCTGGAAACGTCGCAGGGAAACAATGGAGCTTTCTCTCCAAACTCGCCTACCAATTCCTCTACGTTTTCCTTTAGCCGCTCGCCTTGATGATTGAAAATCAGGCGCGCACCGGCGGCTGCCCACGCCTTGGCGATCGCCCAGGCGATGCTGCGCTTGTTCGCTACCCCAAATACCAATCCGATTTTTCCCGCCAAAACCTGCTGCGTCATAGGCTCTGCATGATACGCGCATTTCAGACATCGCAAAGCTGCCGGTCTTCGTTACACTTTGCTCGCTGTGACTGCACGATTTTCGATCTCCCGCTGAGGTTTAGTTCATGCCTGCAATCGGGATCACCGGCGGAATTTCCACAGGTAAAAGCACGTTCTGCGATTGTCTCCGCGAAATTTTGCAAGAGGCGAGATTCTTCAATGCCGACGAAACAGCGCACGCTCTGATTGAGCTTCCGGAGGTGAAGCAAAAAATTCGGGTGGAGTTTGGTAGCAGTGTTTTTTCACGCAATGGCGACTTGAATCGAGAGAAACTCCGGGCAATAATATTTAGCGACGCGACCAAGAGACGCGCGCTTGAACGGATCCTCCATCCGCGGATTCGCCGCCAATGGAGGGCTGAGGCGAAAAAGCATCGCAATTCTCCCGATTTTTTCTTTGCTGATATTCCACTTCTTTATGAAACCGACGGTGAAACGTTGTGCGACCGAGTGGTCGTGGTCGCGTGTTCACACCAGGCGCAGCTAACACGGCTGGCAGAACGAATGTCGCTCGAGGATACGGAAGCGGAACGTATGATCAGGTCACAAATCCCACTCAACGAGAAGATCGCGCGGGCAGACCACGTGGTGTGGAATGACGGCAATCGTGCGGCGCTCATGGAGCAAGCACGTTTTCTTACTGCGCTTTTGCAACAGCAATCATGGACAAAAAAGTAGCGAGTCAGGCTACGCGGGATCTCGATGTTCCCGCGGAAAAAAACAAGGAAGGGCAATCTTCAGATTGCCCCGGGTTGGAAGCCGGCGCTCCTTCTGAGAGCCTGGCAGCACCGCGCTCACTTGAGTTAAATGAGCTGCAAGAATTTCCGGAAAAAAAACTAAAAGCATTGGGGCGGGATTTGGACGCGTATTTGCATCCTGCGCGCTCGCGTCATCAGCACATCCTTGATATTGTCCGCGCAGCATTAGCCGGCGGCGCAACTGTTACTGCGAAAGGTTTCCTGGATCAGGTCACTGACTCGTTCGCGATGTTGCGCTGGCCAAAACTGAATTTTTTGCCTGTTCCTGAGGACGTATCCATTCCGCGCGCACTCATTGAACAATACCAACTGCGTCCCGGGCAAAAGATTGCCGGGACGGTTCGACTGCCAGCGCAGCGTGAGAAGTTCCTCTCCCTGGTCGAAGTGACGAGAGTCGAAGACCAACTGCCCGAGGAGTGGACGCAACCGACGCACTTTGACAAGCTAACGCCGCAATTTCCGCAGGGCAGAATTATTCTGGAAAATCCGAAGACGAACTCCATCAGTGCGCGCGCGGTGGATCTGCTGACGCCACTGGGCCGCGGGCAACGCGGCCTGATCGTCGCGCCGCCACGAGTGGGCAAGACGATCCTCCTCAAAGAAATTGCGAAAGCTATTCGGGTAAATCATCCAGAAATCGTGCTCATTCTGCTTTTAGTGGACGAGCGGCCCGAAGAAGTGACGGATTTGGAGAGGGAAATTGATTGCCAGATTTATCATTCGAACTTCGACGAAAGCGTGCAGCGACATGTGCAGGTAGCAGAGATGGTGCTGGAGCGCGCCAAACGGCTCGTGGAAATGAAACGTGACGTGGTGCTCTTGCTCGACAGCATCACGCGGCTCTCGCGCGGCTACAACAATCTGGAAACGGGCAGGGGCCGAATCATGTCCGGTGGAGTCGAAGCGAAGGCGCTCATTAAGCCGAAGAAATTTTTCGGCTCGGCTAGAAATGCTGAAGAAGGCGGCAGCTTCACCGTGCTGGCGACTGCTTTAACCGAAACTGGCAGCCGAATGGACGAACTGATTTTCGAAGAATTCAAAGGGACCGGCAACATGGAGTTGCACCTCGATCGCGCATTGCAGGAGAAGCGGCTTTATCCGGCGATCCATCCGCTGCTCTCAGCTACGAGACGCGAGGAGTTGCTTTATCACCCGGATGAATGGGAACGCGTGCTGATGCTGCGCAAAACAATGGCAGAGCTTCCGCCTCTCGAGGCGATGGAAAAATTGATTGATAATTTGCACGCGACGAAGACTAACGCGGAACTGCTGTTGAGTGGCTTGAGGTGACAGGAGACTTGATCGCGAACCGCGCGCAATTGGCGCCCTTGATTCGGCGAATCGAATCGGCAGGTCGTGTCGCGATAGACACTGAGGCGGACAGCCTCCACTGCTATCGGGAGAAACTTTGCCTACTCCAGATCAGTGTGCCAGCCGCCACCAACGCTGAGGGCTGCAGCGACTTCATCGTCGATCCTTTGGCTGATCTCGATCTGGAGCCACTGCGCAGGACGCTCGAACACAGAGAAATTGTCCTCCATGGCGCCGATTATGACCTGCGCATGCTGCGACGCGGCTTGAATTTCGTCGCGCACACGATCTTCGACACGATGATTGCAGCCCGTCTCCTTGGTATTCGCGAGTTCAGTCTGGCTGCGCTGGTGAAACGCGATTTTGGTTTGGAACTTCCGAAGGGTTCACAAAAGGCGAATTGGGCGAAACGGCCTTTGCCGACTCGAATGGCGGAATACGCAATTAACGATGTGCGTTATCTGTTGCCACTTGCCGAAAAATTGGAAGCCGAGCTGGATCGTTATCACCGGCGGGATTGGTTAAGGCAATCATGTGAACGTGCCCTTGAGCAGGCGGCGGTCGCGCGTGTCCGAAAGCAGGATGAATTTTGGCGTGTCCGCGGATCTGGCTTGCTTCGCGGACGTCCGGCGGCAGTGCTTCGCGCGCTTTGGCAATGGCGCGAAAGAGAAGCGGAAATGGCAGATCGCCCACCATTTCACATCTTGCAAAACGAAAAGCTTTTGGACGCTGCAGTAAGTTTTGCTTCGGGGAGCGTTCCCGATTACAAACATTTTTCGCAACGGCGACGTCAGACGTTTCGTGAGGCAGCACGAACTGGCTTGGCTGCGCCTGAATCGGAGTGGCCGGTGTTGGCTCGCCGGTCTGGCACTCGACCAACTGCTGAGACGGTGCGCCGCATAGAGGAACTGCGGCGACGCCGCGACAAATCAGCCGAGGCGCTCGGATTGGAGCCATCGTTCATCGCGCCGCGGGGCACCCTCGAGGCAATCGCGGCTGACCTCACGCGAGCAGCGTCCTTGCTGGTTGGATGGCAACGCGACTTGCTGGGAATAACATGAAGCTGTAGCCGGCATCGTTTATGCCGGTTCCACGACCTGGTTTGCTTTGCCGGGATCGCCGATCCCTGCTACAACGCTGCCACGAGATCTACGGAATTATCAACGTCTGACCGACGGTGAGCTTTTTCGGGTCACGAATATTTTTTTCGTTAGCGTTGAGAATCTCTTTCCAATGCTTTTGCGACTTGTAAAATTTTCGTGAAATAGAGAAGAGAGTGTCCCCCGACTGCACCACATAGGTCCGATCTCCGTTCTTCGACGCAATTTTTTTTGAGCTTCCGCCGGTTACCGGCGATTTCTCCGGCACCACCCGTGAAGAGCCTGTGCGCGCTTCAGGCTCTTTGCGCAGATTCAGATTTTCGTTTCGCAACCGCGCCACTTCCGATCTGGTGATGACCGAATCCCCAGACAACGCTGTAAGGGCGGCGATTTCGTCATGCTTCACTGAGTTTTTCACCTCGTTTGCATGAGTGCCGTTGGGACTTAGCGCGAGATAGCGTTTGAAATGGTGCAGTGCGCTAATGGGATCGTTCAGCTTATCGTCATAAAGAACGGCAAGTTTGTAGTGAATCTCAGCGCATCGTGGACTGTCATCGAGTGCGGCTTCGTACAAGTTGATGGCGCGCGCAAAATCTCCCTGAGCCGATTTGGTGTCTGCATCCTGCGTCAGCTGCGAGTAGCGCGAGCCTCCCACGCGATCACACGCAGTCAAACCACAAAGAACGATCCATAACCACACACCGGTCACAATCGCCGATCCGCGCAAGCGAGAAACTGAACGATATGAGACAGACCAGAGATTGTCAGTGCACGACATCGTCGGCAATTTGCTTACTTGTGAACCTGCGCGCACTTCAATTCTTTTTCGTTGCAGCGACAGCGCCTTTCATTACCGCCACGCTTCTGCCGGGCGCGCTTTCAAGCGGAGCGATCTATTCGGTCAATTTTGTTGATATTGATGGCAACAAGCTTTCCACCGCCGATGGACACGTCACTGTCCTGGTGCTGGCCACAACCGTTGATAGAGAAAAAGTCCGCGTTGTAGGTGACCGCGTGCCCGATTTTTGCCTCGGCAACCCGAATTACAGGATGATAACAATTGTTCGTTTCACCAGCAGGCACACTGCAATCGGCCGCAGGATTGCGACCGCATTGGTGAAGCACCGGGTTAATGAAGAAGCAAGGCGGCTTCAGAGTCGATACGACGCGAACAAAATTTCGCGTGACGCGCGGAAAGACATCTTCACGGTACTTGATTTCGATAGCAGCGCGTCATCACAGCTGGACGACTCGGCACGGGCGGCGAGCTTTCGCGTTCTCGTGTTTGCGCGAGACGGGAAGCTGTTAGCGCAGTGGACTGATGTTCCTAGCGCCAAACAACTCGCTGACGTCCTGAAGGTGTCGCGTTAGCGCCGTGGCTTTCGCGGCAGGGCGAATTTGAGATCAATATTTAGGTACGCTTGGATCGATCTGGTCCGACCACGCATCGATCCCGCCCTCGAGATTGTAAACGTGGCTAAAACCGCGCTGCTGCAGCAAACGAACGGCTTGGGCGCTTCGCTGGCCGCTGTGGCAATGGAGAATGATCGGCTGCTCGCGTTGCAGCTCGTCCATGCGGTCAGCGATTTCTCCCAGCGGGATCAACTTTGCGCCATCGATCCGTGCGATTTCGTATTCGAATGGTTCCCGCACATCGATTAACTCGAACGCTTCGCGCGCATCGGTCTTTCGTTTTAGTTCCTGCACGGAAATAGCAGGAATCGTCACCTCGTCTCGCAGGCCGCAAAATTGTTCGTAATCAATCGGGGCAAAGATTGTTGGATTCTCACCGCAAACCGGACATTGAGGATCGCGCCGCAGATTAAGCTCTCGAAATTTTACTTTCAGCGCGTCGAAGTGCAGGAGGCGTCCAATGAGGGGCTCTCCGATGCCCACGATGAGCTTTATGGTCTCGATCGCTTGCAGCATGCCGATTATCCCCGGTAACACGCCCAGCACGCCGGCTTGCGCGCAGTTCGGAACCGACTCCGGTGGAGGCGGCTCCGGAAAAAGGCAGCGATAACACGGCCCCCCCAGATGACGCGCGAACACCGTCGTCTGTCCTTCGAAACGAAACACCGAGCCGTACACATTTGGCTTTTGCTCGAAAACACAAACGTCGTTCGACAGATAACGCGTCGCGAAATTATCTGAGCCATCCACGACAACGTCGTAACTGGAGACAATCTCCGAGGCGTTTTCGCTGGAGAAACGGCATTTATGTAATTCGATGTCGATCTCTGGGTTGATATCGTGTAACCGCTCTTGCGCCGATTCCAGTTTGGCGCGCCCAACATCCTTTGTTCCGTGAAGAATTTGCCGCTGAAGATTGGAAAGATCGACGTCGTCGAAATCAACAATTCCGATTGTTCCGACGCCTGCTGCCGAAAGATACAGCGCGGCCGGAGACCCGAGTCCGCCGGCGCCGATGCACAAAACGCGCGCTGCCTTTAGCCGGCGTTGCCCGTCAGCCGTGACTTCCGGCATGATAAGATGGCGGGAGTAACGTTGCAGTTCCTCAGTGCTTAAATGCACCGCGTTCGTACGTTGGTCATCGATAATGCTTCCCTTCATGCCGCTAAATTATTCTAGCACAAAACCCAGTTGCGAGTGAGCACTTGCGCAACCCGGCAAGAAGATCCGAATTGCTCAGCGAACGGCGGACGTCGACTGCCCCGCCTCGAGTCAACAATCGGTTCTACTCTGTGACGGTGACCGGCGTTCCTACGGGAGCGTTTTCGAAAAACCTTACCGCCATTTGACCCGGCAAGCGGATGCAGCCGTGCGATGCGGCAAAAGGCGGAACATATCCTTGGTGCATCGCGTAGCCGCCCCTGAAGAACATTGCATACGGCATTCGGGCGCCATCAAAATGCGTGCCTTTCGGTTGGGAATCTTTTCGGGAATCGATATTGGATTTAACGACGTTCCCGTAATCGTCCACGTAATCGCCAAACACCGTAGAGACGTGGCCTGCATCCTTTGAAAGGACGGTGTAGTGGCCGGGTGGAGTACCAAAACCAGGTTTGCCGGTTGAGACAGTCGTTTCGCCGACCAAGCGTTTGCCTTTGTAAAAGTACGCTTTCTGCTCGCCAATATGCACGATGATCTTGGCCGAACCGGAAGCGCCCTCGTCGTCCCACCAACCTGCCGGAGCGGCCCGGGGATACATGCCTGGCGCATAAGGTGGATACTCCTCGCAACTGAAAAGGATTAATGCGGTGAGGATGGTCCCTGCAATTTGAAGGAGTCGGCCAATTTTCACGGAGGGGCGGATAGTATCGATCGTCAGCCAATCATTCAACTGTAAATCTTCGATTCTCAGCCGTGTAATGGTCGGTTTGTTTAATCATTATCGTATCAGCCGATAGCGAGGGCCTTTCTTGAAAACGCGATGGCCAGTTAACGCCTCGGTTTGACGGTGCGCGCATGCCAAATACGCTCTTTGCCATGACCACTGTGCAACCGCCGATTGATTTAAAAAAATGGATCGAAGAAAACGCCGACAAATTTCAACCGCCAGTGAGCAATCGTTATCTGTACGACGGACGGGATTTTTTCGTAATGGTCATTAAAGGGCCGAATGCGCGAAACGATTTTCATCTCGTCGATTCAGAGGAGTACTTCTACCAGCTCAAGGGTGACATTAAGGTACGCACCCACGAAGGCGATCGCATCGTGGACCACATCGTCAAAGAAGGTGAGACCTTCTTTATACCGCCAAATGTTCCGCATTCCCCGCAGCGGCCGCCCGACACGATCGGCGTAGTAGTCGAGCGGCGCCGCCCGCCGGGAGAAAAAGAACACGTGATATTCTACTGCGAAAATTGCGGGGCGCTCGTGGAAGACATCCATTTTGACTGCAAGGACATCGTCGAACATTTTAGCCAGGCGATGCTCGATTTCTGGAATGACGATGCGCGCCGCACCTGCAAGAACTGCGGGGCGAAAGTTCAAAAGCCACAGCCGGTGAAATCGCTGTAGGGTGCGCTGTCCTCAGCGCATAAATTCTGCTGAGACAGCGGACGCTACAACATCATGAAGATCGACATCCACACACGCATTTTGCCGCGCGAGTGGCCGTTGGAAGACAGGCATCATGCCAGTCCTGGACGAAGGGCATCCTGCCTGTCGATTCCGCTCATGGTTGACAAAACGCCGTGAAAATCGACATCCACACACACATTTTGCCGCGCGAGTGGCCTGACCTCGACGAGAAATACGGCTACAGCGGCTTTGTGAGACTTGAGCATTACCAGCCGTGCTGTGCGCGGATGATGCTTGGCGATCGCGTGTTCCGTGAGATCACAGACAATGTTTGGGATCCCACGCGTCGGATCGAAGAAATGGACTCTGTCGGCGTTTCCATGCAGGTGCTCTCCACCGTGCCGGTGATGTTTAGTTACTGGGCCAAACCAAAGGACGCTCTAGATATCTCGCGGTTCCTGAACGATCATATCGCCGAAGTCGTTCGCGATTATCCAACGCGCTTCGCCGGGTTGGGCACCCTCCCAATGCAGGATCCGGATCTTGCGGCGCAGGAACTTGAGCGCTGCGTTAACGAACTGGGTTTGCGCGGAGTCGAGATCGGAACCCATGTCGATCCTAACGATCATTGCCACGGACCCGATTGCCGGAACCTGGATCATCCTTCGCTCGATATTGTCTGGAAAACGGCGGAACAACTCAACGCTGCGATCTTCGTTCATCCATGGGACATGATGGGTAAAGAACGGATGCCGAAATACTGGCTGCCTTGGCTCGTCGGCATGCCTGCGGAAACATCGCTCGCGATTTGTTCGATGATTTTCGGCGGCGTGTTCGAGCGGTTTCCGAAACTTCGCGTCGCGTTCGCCCATGGCGGCGGCGCATTTCCAGGAACAATCGGACGAATCGAGCATGGATTTTTTGTACGGCCCGACCTGGTCGCGATCGACAACAAAACCGAGCCGCGCAAATATCTGGCGAATAACCAGGAGCCTGCGCGGTTCTATGTCGATTCGCTCGTTCACGACTCGGACGCATTAATGCAGTTGCTTAAATTGTTCGGCCCGGAGCGCGTCGCGCTCGGGTCGGATTATCCTTTTCCGCTGGGCGAAACGAAACCGGGCCACCTCGTCGAATCGATGAAACTCTCCGTCAAGGAGAAGGCATGCGTGCTTTCCGGGACCGCCCGCGAATTTCTAGGCTTGATATCGTGATCCGTTAAAGCGGTCGTGATATTCCGCGCAATTTGACGTTTAACGCTTCAACACTTCAACGCTTCAACGATACTGCAGCGTCACAGTTCATGCCGGATCGCCCACAAATCGTGGAAGACCGGCCTGAACAGCGATTCCTTTAGGAACGGCACGCCGGGTGATCCGCCGGTGCCTTTCTTTGCGCCGATCGTTCGCTCGACCAATTTGATGTGGCGATAACGCCATTCCTGCAATCCCTCATCGAAATCTGTCATCAATTCGAACAGGATCGAGGACTCGGGCGAATCCTTGTAGAGACGAAGGATTTCTTTCTGCACACGCTCGTCTGGGCCATTTGGTTGCGTGACGTCGCGGTTCTTGAGCTCTGTGGGAATTTGTGCCCCGCGCGTGGCAAGAAAATCGTAGAAATGATCGACTACACTGCGTTCACGGAGCAACTGTTGCAGCCGACCATATCCGGGGAAATCCGTCTTCAGATACCTGACTGTCGATTCACGCTTGTATCCCAGCGCAAATTCAATTTCCCGAAACTGCACCGATTGAAATCCGGATGCCGTCTCGAGCCGATCACGAAAGCTCGAGAAGGACGATGGCGTCATTGTTTCGAGAATGTCTACCTGCGCCACCAGCACCTTCATGATTGTGCGTACGCGTTTAAAGGTGTGGATCGCTCCAAAGAGATCACCTGCGGAAAAGTCTCGCTTGATCTTCTCAAACTCGTGCAGCAGCTGCTTGAACCAGAGCTCGTACGTTTGATGAATGATGATGAAGAGCGTCTCATCGTGTTCCGGTGGGCTGGAGCGCGGTTTCTGAAGCGAAAGCAGTTTCTCCAAATCGAGATAACTGGCGTACGTCAGCGGCGGCATAACTCAAGCCTCCACAAACTGCGCTCCGACGTCAACGCACCAGAAATGACCCGCAGGTTGAACCCGATTCAAAATAGGACGAGCAGCTCGCTTTAGCCAGATCATCGGAGTTACGATCGTGTCTGCTCAACAAGACATTATTATGGAAAACGACCAAAGCTCAGCTGGCCCATGGGCCGATCGTGATCGCTTTTCATTGCTGCTCGACAAAGCACGTCAATTTGCCGGTGAGTATATCGACACCCTCGAAGACCGCCCGGTGTTTCCAGCAGAGGCTTCGCTCCTGGCGATGAACGCGTTGGACGAACCATTGCCCGAAAATCCCAGCGATCCACTCGCGGCGTTGCAACTACTTCATGACATCGGATCTCCCGCCGCGGTAGCTCAAACCAGCGGAAGGTACTTTGGCTTCGTTAATGGTGGAATGATTCCGGTCGGGCTTACGGCGAAATGGCTGGCTGATGCCTGGGATCAGAACACCGCGCACTATGTAATGTCGCCGATCAACTCCCGTCTTGAAGAGATCTGCGAACGCTGGATCGTGTCGCTCCTTCGCCTTCCCGCCGGGACCGTCGCCGGTTTCGTGTCCGGGACGACCATTGCGAATTTTTCCGGCTTGTGCGCCGGACGAAATGAATTGCTCCGGCGGCGCGGCTGGGATGTGGTTAAGAAAGGTCTGTACGGCGCGCCCCGAATTCGTGTCATCGTCGGCGCGGACGCTCACGCGGCCGTGCATAAATCCATTTCGATGCTGGGCCTTGGCTCCGACAACGTCGAAATCGTTTCCGCGGACGATCAAGGACGGATGCGGCCGGACCAAATGCCGAAACTCGACGAGGGCTCGCTGGTTGTAGCGCAGGTCGGCAACGTCAACTCCGGCGCGATCGACCCGGTTGGCGCCATCTGTGATCGTGCGCGCGCTGCCGGTTCATGGGTGCATGTCGATGGCGCGTTCGGACTCTGGGCGCGCGTGCTCCCGTCCATAAGCGAGATTTGTGACGGGATTGAAAAAGCGGATTCGTGGTCGGTCGACGCGCACAAGACACTCAACGTCCCGTACGACAGCGGCATGATTCTTTGCCGGGATCGCGAAGCGTTAACCAGCGCCTTCAAAGCTTCCGCCTCTTATTTGCAATGGAGCGAGCACCGCGACGGTATGAATTTCACGCCTTCGATGTCTAAGCGGGCTCGCGTGATCGAGCTATGGGCGGTCCTGAAGAGCCTTGGGCGTAAAGGAGTGCAACAGCTGGTGGAGCGGCTCTGCCAAAACGCGCGACTCTTCGCCCGGTTGCTCGCCGAACAAGGCTTTCAAATCCACAACGACGTCGTTTTCAATCAGGTGCTCGTGTCGTGCGAAGAGGATGCGTTGACTACGGCAACGCTTCGGAACATTCAGGCTTCCGGCGAGTGCTGGTGCGGCGGCTCGACTTGGCGAGGCCGGGCGGTGATCCGAATCAGCGTTTGTGATTGGGCCACCCAGCCGAAAGACGTCGAGCGATCCGTTCGCGCGTTCGTTCAAGCTCGAACCGCCGCAATTGAGGAATGAGGTCGAGCATGAGTCAGCGCGAAACTGCGAGCACAGCTTCTGACTTCAACATTGAACCTTCGATGTTAAACACTGGTTGAGCTTCCCAATCGATCTCGACGATGATTAGCTCACTGCAGCAGAGATAATGCGATGAAACGCAAATTCATCAATGTCGTTGTCGGAATAGCTGTCGCTTTCAGCACGTGTTCTGCCTTCGCCGGAGACAAGATCGACGTATCAGCGGTCGTCACAAAGTCCGACGCCGAGGCTATTCTGGGTGTGCCGGTCAAAGATCCGAAGGGACGAAACAAGGAAGGCAGCGATGGGTACTATGATTCTGAGTGGAGTTATTATGCAGTGAAAGGCGACAAGGCGCTCGTGTTCGACGTGCTCTACGCAGGGCGAGAAGCCCCGCCGCACCTTACTCAGACAATGTTTTCCGTGCTCGGCCCGGAGCGGGGCAAGCCAACCACCGTCGATGGCTTCGGCGATAAGGCCATCTTTTACCACGACAAAACTGGTCTCGAGATGCTGAACATCCTGAAGGGAAACATCTTGATCACGATCGGAATGCACGGCGTGCCGGCCAAGACTGCGCTCGAGCAGGAGAAATCGCTCGCGAAGAAAATTCTCGCCAAGTTGTAGAAGGCTTGAGTGCGCTACGTCAGCGCATCTGGCGCAGATAATACTTGTCCCACGCTGCCGGAATGCTTTCGCGCGACGAGTACGGCCCCGGCTCATATGCGCGTGAGGCAATACCTTGCTGGCTCAATTCGCAAACGTGCCAGTCTTGCGTGTTTACCATGTCCCAAAATTCGATTGCATCATCCGGATTGAAATCTTCGCCCTCAAACGCCTCCGGATGAAAAAACCAATCGCACAATATCAGTGTGCGCTCTGGCGACTGCGGCCACAGCTGATGCACCATCAGGTATTCCGGATGCAGACTGAGGAGCATGTTCGGGAAAATGGAATAATAAAAAACCTGCTGAAGATTCTCCATCTTACCGACGAACGTGGCGCAGGGGTTGCCGCTCATGGTCAGGCTCTTGCCTTGATTAATCTTCATGAACCCGCCGAGGAATGCCCCTTCTGCCAGATCGTTCTCCGCCGAATCGTACGGTGAAACTTTCTGCAACTGCGGATGCACCCCCGGGCAGTGATAACACTCCGAATAATTCTCGAACATCAACTTCCAATTGGCTCGCACGTCGTACTCGATTCGTTTCGCCGAGCGCAAGATCGACATGTTCCAATGCGAAAATTTTTTATTCAACGGCGCAAACCATTCCTCCAGCGACATGTAGCCGCCTCGCCTTGTAGCCGCCTCGCTCTGCCGAGGCGTTTCCTTCTGTTCCGCCAGATTCACAAAAATGAATCCTTCCCACAGCGCGATGTTTACCGGATGCAACGAATAATCGCCCTTATTAAAGTCCGGCACATCATCCATGTGCGGCGCGCCGAGTAAGCGCCCATCCAGTGCGTACATCCACGCATGATACGGACACTGAATTGCAGTGGAGAGTTGTCCATTTCTGTTTTCGATGAGTCGACTTCCGCGGTGCCGACACACGTTGTAGAATCCACGGATCTCTCCGCGTTTGTCGCGTACAACGATCAAGTTTTCGCCGGCGACCTCCGCGATGAAATAGTCACCGGCATGGACGATGCAGCTCTGATGTCCCAGTAATACCCAGTGTCTTGAGAAAATCCTCTCTTGCTCTTCGGCGAAGACGTCCGCAGAGATGAAGTACTGTTGTGGCAGCGTCTTTGCCCCAGGTGTGAAAGTCTCCGCGGTTTTGCGAAAGCTAGATATTGCTGTCGTAGGCATGCGATAAATAGGCGATGCAACTCTCAACCACGAAGCACCGCTTGATGAAACTCATACCAGTCGTCGAGATTATTGAGGTTCACCGCGTCTTTTGGCGCGGAAGCATCGTCGGTGATGCCGCATGCGTTCAGAATGCCCTTGCGCGTTTCGTCGTCATGATTGTAGCCCCGCACCGCCGCATTGTGCTTTTCGATCGCCTCTCGATTTAGCGATTTGGCATTTTTCTTCACCCACGCCTCGAACTGAGGATAACTCGGCTTATTCTCCTTAATGTAATCTCTCACGGCCTGCTCTTCGAGACCAAGCGCGGCGAGCGTCATCGCGTCAAAACCTTTGCCGACGCCAGGATAGCCGGAAGCCAGTTTACCGTCTTGCTCGAGAGATACCTTCTGCCAAAGCCGCGGGAGATGCAGAATGCCAAGCGGCCCCGCAACGCCGGAACTGATCAGTGGAACGTATGTGTTGCTCATAATGATTTTCGTTTTTGATGTTGATGTTTCGCCCGCTGCGGCGGGCAAATCAAAGTTCATCTGCCACCTGCGCTCGTCAATAAGCGATCAACCGAAGTAGCAGAGCGATCAATAAGATCGAGAGCGCAATGAGGCTGCCGTAAACGATAACGTCCTGGCGTCGTGCCCGGCGGGCGGCTTCTGCGTATGGGATCCGTGCAAAAGTCACCATCGTGTAAAGCGGCAAGTAGACGCCGGGCAGCGCGGCTTCGAGGAGATGATCGAGTTTCTTTTTGGCGCGAAACGTTCTCGAGGCTGTTTTGTCGCGCATCTCGATGAAATTGTCGACCGCGAGATCAGCGAGAGCATCGGCGTTTTCTTTGCGCCGGGAAAAATATTCAGCGAACGCGTGCTCGCGATTATCCGGAGATTTCTCTAGGCAGTCGTCGAACACGACGCAATCTTCGAATGCTGCATTCATTCCCTGGCCGTAGAACGGCACAACCGCGTGCGCGGCATCGCCGAGCAGGCAAACTTTGTCGCGGTAATACCACGGCGCACAGCGTATGGTCACCAGTGAACCGGTCGGGTTTTGGCGGAAATCTTCGAGCAACGTTGACATGATTGGAATGGCATCGGGAAATTCTTCTTCGAAAAACCGGCGGACATCCTCGTCGCTCTTCGTGGTCGCAAAACTGCGCGGTCCTTCGACTTCCCAAAAGAGGGTGCAGGTGAACGAACCATCGGGATTAGGCAGCGCAATCATCATGAAACTTTTACGCGGCCAGATGTGGAGCGCGTTCTTCTCCATGCGCCATGAACCATCCGGACCAGGCGGGATGGTCAATTCTTTGTAGCCGTGGGCGAGATAACTCTCGTCGTACTGGAAGCTGTCGATATGCATTTGCATCGACTGCCGCACAGCGGAGAACGCGCCATCGACGCCGATCACCGCGTCACCGGAGACTTGGATTATTTCCGGATTTGCCGCTGTGACAGCGGCCGCTACAGCACCATCAGTCCTTTCTAAATAGCAGACCGCTTCGGTCAGATCGACGTCGGCGCATTTGTGATTGAAATGCACGCGCACGTTCGGATACCGCTGTGCTGCTTCGATGACAGTCGTGTTGAGCGATGCGCGCCCGATCGAATTGATGCATTTTTTGGGATCGACATCGTACGGCGTAAAATGTAGCCCGCCGGACTTATCGTGAATCATCCGACCGCGCATTGGAATCGCGTGTTGCAACGCTTCATCCGCAATGCCGATCTGTTCGAGCGCATGAATGCCCCGGGTCGAAATCGCCAGATTTATTGAACGCCCGCCGACGATGTTGCCTTCGCGCGGATCAGCGCGTCGCTCGTAAAGCTCGACCTCATATCCTCGCCGCCCCAAATACGCCGCAAGCAGTCCGCCGGCTAAACCACTCCCAATTAAGACAAACTTCGCCACGGCTGAAGACTCAATGAATCAGGAAGCCATGAAAACAGGAAATCAAGGCGACCAGGCCATTTACTCGCGAAAGCTTTCGGAGCTGCCGACCAAACAAATTTAGAATTCAAGCAAAGAAACCTCGCACAAAGTCCGCCAAGGACGCAACGTAACTCACCACGATATGGAGAATCGATCCTGCCAACTATTCATGTTGCTCGTTTGCATTTGCGCGATGAGCCATCCATTGAACGCGCAGACCCAGGCATCAACGAAGCCGAAAGAGTTTATCTATGTGCTAAGACTCGTGCCACGTTTGTACGACGACAAAAGCTGGACGAAAGAGGACAGTGCAGCGCTGGAGCGACATTTCGCGCGATTCCAGGAAGCGATAAAATCCGGTCAGTTAATCTTGGCTGGACGCACAAAAGAACCAGGCGATAAGACATTCGGCATTGCGATCTTTAGGGCACCCGATGAAGCGGCCGCACGCGCATTCATGGAGGCTGATCCCGCTGTCTCTGACGGACTCATGACCGCACAGTTACATCCGTTCGCTGTCGCACTCGAACACACCAATCCCTAGCGTCTGCGCATAATCCTCCCGCGGTGCGAGAGGAACAATTCCTCGCCAGCGACGCTGCTGGGCGGTACTAACTCAGCGCGATGCGGTGGCTTTTTTCGGCTCCTGCTCGCTCGTTTGATACTCCTGGAGCCAAGCACTCCACTTCATGTTTTCTTTCCAAACAGTGATCCCGGAATGGCCGTAGTGCTGTTCCACTTCGTACTCGTCATCTTTCGTGACGGGGCACCAGAATAATCGTCCGGCCCTGCGCCAGCCGTCGAGGATGATTCCATCTTGAAACGGCTGGTTACGCGCAGTGACCACCAGGGCATTGTTCTCGCTCGTTGTGTTAGGATAAGCTTCACCCCAGTGGAGCACGAGCGTCTTGAGCTTGAGTTCTTTCAACTCCGCGCCGATATCCTGTGCCCAGTGTCCGCACCAGCCGCGTTTTCGCATACCGATATTGTACAGGAAGACCGTGAACTCGGGGTTAAGAACGACCCGGTATTCGCGTTTCAGACGGCGCGCCGTGGTATGCGCCGTGATTGATAGCGATTGCGCTTCAGCCGGATCGACGTCAGCCGCGAGCCCTGTCAGCGCTTTGCTCAAATCCTTGATCGATCGCTCGTCTCCTGCGGTCGCCGCATGGATCAGAAACAGAAATGCAATGATGAATGAACTCGTTCGCATGATTTAGGTATTTCTGTCGCACTGGAGATCAGGATTGCAATCGCAAAGCGCAGCCACGTCAGATACAACTTTCATCGATAGCTACTATCGTCTCCTTAATTCACGAAAATACGCAGCGACATTTGGTTTGAAATAGAAATACCACACCGCAGCGGAACCGAAGATGGAGGCATTCACGATAGCGCGCCACATGATTGTGGTGCGAAGCACGTTTAGTGCGCCGAGGGTCGACGCATAGAGGATAATCAAGGTGAACATAGCTATGATCGCATGGCGCGACCACGGTTTGCCCGCGCGAAACCCGTATGCGATCAAAGCCATAAGACAGCCAATGCTGGCCACGAGTGGCGCGGCGATGTGCAACCATTCCGATCGGGTGACTCGTTCGCCACCCATGATGTGTGGCCCGACATCCATAACAGCCAACAGGATCGACACGAACATTCCCATGGAGCTGAACGCCGCCAACCAAGTCAAAATTCGAATGGTGAACGGTTGCTGCATTTGCTGCACTAACTTTGTAGTCCAGCGTGCCTGGCACCGTCGAATATTTTAGGGGCAAGGCGCGCGCAGCCTTAAGCAGGCGTTAGCATCAGCGGTGCTCTGCAGAAGCGACTTGTGCTATCAGTCGCGATGACGAACTGATCCGGCGCCGCTGATGTGTTTTTCAATCGTTGGAGGATCGCCGGAGTACTGAACTTTCCCCGCGCCAGTGATGACGACTTTCAGCGTCTCAGCTACTGCGATCTCCGCATCCCCCGCGCCTGTAGTGGAGATCTCCGCGGTTTTGGTATGCAATTCATTCGCCGCTAGCTTGCTTGCGCCAGTCATATCTGCCAGGAGTTGGTCAATGTTCCCTTCAAGCGAGACGCGCGACGCGCCGCGCGCTTCCAACGCGAACCTGGATCCGCTCAGCTGCTTTGCAGCGAGCTTCACTGCGCCGCTGATTCTCGCTCCTGCCCGCGTTGGGCTTGAGATGATCACCCGCACTCCATGGGTCGGCCGGATCTGCTCGCGCGTACGCAAATGAAGTGTGTCGCCCGAGACGTTGCTATTGATGTAAGGAAGAAGATTCTCGTCCGTGGTGATGCGAAGGCTGGGCTGTCCACTTTGCCATTCGATGGTGAAAGCGCCTCTCACATCGATGTTGGCGAACGCGCTTACCGGGCGTTCATCTGTCTTGATATCGCCGTTGCCGCGAATTCCAACCCAGTGGCATGCAGTGGCCGACACGCTGCACACCGCGAGAAAAACAATCGTAATCTTCTTCATTTCTCTAGTTACGATGCAGCGGCGAATTGTTTTGGATTCAGGAAAATGTTCCGCCGAAGTCACCGACGGGAGTCTGTAACCAACCACGTCGGGCGCAGGCCGCCATTCATTCCACAATTTTTAACTTCACCGCATCCACGAAGACGTCGTCAACATAGAATTCCACCCGGTAATCACCGAGCGCCCAACCGTCTTCGGGTCGTGCCAGCATGAACGCGCCATGTGCGCTCGCGGCTTCCGCGACAGCGGAGGCTTCATCCACCTTGTAATCTTGAGGAAAATCTTCGCCGATATTCTCCGCGATCCACACAGCTTTCACCTTTGCGCCTTGTCGTAACCGCTGTCCCTGCCAGCGCGCGTAGATCTCCGGCGTATTTGACGAAAACGTCGTCACCGGTTTCCCCAATCGCCCTTTTGAAACGTTCACTGAAAGCTGCTTCGGGATCGCATCAGATTTCACTTCGGGCCGACTCATGATTTTCGGTGCTTCCACAAGCTCGAGAGAAATGCGCTGGAGCAAATCGCCCCTGGCGGCGCGCATTGTCGTTACGTCCTTCACGATACCGGTGCCGCTTGCGAACCAGCGATCAATTGTCATCTGGCTCGGCGATGTTTGCTCTCCATGAATACGGAACGCATGAAATTTGCCGGCCTGCACCTCGATCTCTTGCTCTCCGATCACATCGTAATGCTGATGCACTTTAAATTCGCCGGCCTGGCCGTCGAAATCCCAGCTGGCGCCCTTCTTAAGCGGAGCGGCGATCATGGTCTGCGGCGGATTAAACTTAATTAGCTGGCCATCCA
>Ga0222622_10000060_pt1 | contig 40517 bp, 21 predicted proteins | sample PLM2_5_b1metaG_FD_177335 | JGI IMG/M metagenome (GOLD analysis project Ga0222622, IMG submission 177335) | Groundwater sediment microbial communities from an aquifer in East River, Colorado, USA - PLM2_5_b1 | ecosystem: Environmental > Terrestrial > Soil > Riparian zone | place: USA: East...
CTGATTACCTTCTCCCTTCACTTCATTGTCGTTCTCTTTTCCATTAAACCCGTACCTATAGCTGGTTTGAGCGGAGTACGTTCTACCTGGCATCATCATCCCAAAGGGGTAATAATCATTTGCGTTTACTACATCCGCGTTGTAATAGTCATAGGTACCGTTACCTGCATTATGTCCAAATCTCTTATCGCTAACAGTAACCAGCACATTACTCAAATGATTAGATAATTCGTAGTATTTATTGCCCCTTGAATAATTATATACATAAGTGCTTCCAATCAAATTAGCATTAACAGGACTGACCTTTGCAGAGTCCATATTCTGGTTCCTTCGAATTACTCCAAGCCTGGAACTACCGTAAACATATTGTTCCGTCAACATCAAAGGTGGCAGTACAGTTTCACCACCAGTGGCAGTGACGGCATAAACTGCCATAACATTACCCTGTGCGTCTCTTACATACCACTCATGTTTTTTTGGATTCCAAGGAATGTCGTTATAAAAAACACTCTTCTCTATTCTATTTCCATTGGGATCATAAAGGAAGCTGGTTTCATATACATCATTCGAGCCAGAATAGTTTGTAAAGAGCCTATCGATTTTTCCGTATACGTTCCATGCTGTCCAACTTATTCCATTAGCACCATCCGATATTATATTACCTATTTTATCATAGTGATAATTATAATTACCTTGGTTTTTCAAATCATTAGTATAAGCCGAGGAGCTTACACCATCGCTAATATGTTCGAGTAGATTTGACTGAGTCTTATCTAAATAATAATAGTTTAAACTGTCCATCGGAAGATTAGAACCATAGCCATGTCGTACATAGGACAAAATATTTCCATTTGCGTCATAAGAAACTCTTTCCTTATAATCACCGACGGCAGTTAATGGATTAGCCCACTGGTTATTACTTTCGTTAAGTCCCCTATAAACATCCATCTTCGTAATTCTGTTAAGTTGATCATAACCGTAGTTATAAAGTTGAGGCTGTGCAAACTTCCTAATGTTCACTGCCATTGAAGAAATATTGCCGTTATACAATGGTTTGTAGGCTCCTGTTGGCATAAATGCTGTATGCCCAGCAAATGCAGTAACATCTGAATTAATCGGTGAATATTCTCCAGTAAAATAATTCAGGTTAAAACCATATTCATCTCTTGCTACATATTTATTTGTCGACGTAGTCTTACCATCTTGCCCCATGTCATAATCGGAGTTCATTGAACTGCTATTCACTCCTTTTAGCCAGCCTTGCAAAGTATAAGCATAATCTACACCCTGTACTTGTTGTTGTCCAAGTACAGTTCTCGCTAAAGGACCATGTCTATAATATTCATAATGCGCGTCGTGCTCCTCAAGTCCCGGTTGATTTAAAAGAGCCTTGTTATCGGTAGTATACACATCAATTAGCCTATTCTCTGCATCATATTCATATCTGTGATAGAACTCATCTGCATATGTTCTTACGGAATTGCTTGGCTGATAATGTACTTCATTTACTTTGCCCGATATTAAGTCATACTTATAAGTAATTAGTTTAAATGCATTACCTCCATAGTTGAATCCAATAGTCCACCACATAGGTCCTGAAATATTGAGCATAGAATCAACATTTCCGTGGATGTCATAGCTATATTCGATTGCTGATGTGAAGGAATTGCTCTGGGGGGTATAAGTAGTATCTGTTCCAGACACACTCATAGTTTGCGGATAAGGATCCAGCAATCTTACCCTACTAACCCTGTTGCGTAATGTATATGCTTTCTGGCGGAATGGTGTGAAATTCTCGTAAACAGATTTATAATCACTAGCTTCATCATAGCTGGTAAGTGTTACCATTTTAGGTTGATGGTCGCCGTCATAATTCATGAAGTTTAACCATGTAGTAAGGGCCGCGGAATTCCTTGATATGTTTTGAGACATACCCTGTGACTGCAATTTTTCTCCGACTTCAACTATTCTTCCGATTGCGTCATATTTTGTATAACTGTATTTACCTGCATCTTGCTGATTTGCATTCTGGCTAATAACCAATCTTCCAAGTCGATCATACCAGAATGTGCTCAGGTTGGCGTCCGGTGATTTTTGACTGACCACCTGATTCAAAGAATTGTACCGATAGGTGGTTGGTAGCAAATGGGATGGCACTTGAGTTTCACCGTTTATTCGTTTTGTTCTTACCTCTCCAAGCCAGGTTATATCACGATTTGGATGTACTCCCTCAGGCGATATTGTTTTGACAAGATTGCCAGCCTGGTCATAATAATAAAGCGTGTAGTGGTATTCGCTGACCGGTTTAGAAAGCGTAAAGCTCTCCAGTGAAAAAACATTCAAACACTTTTTGGTATAGGCTTCATTAAAGTTTCCAATTAATGAATCCTGGTAAATCTGGTCTAGCTGTGTGGCAGCCATGATGGCAAAATCAGTGCTGTCCTGACAAGGTAGATGTTGTTGAAGGTTTACGATTTCGTTTATGGCCTCAGACTTGCCACACAGCGTTGGACCCGTAATAATTGCCGAATCACAAATACTGCCTGGATTAATATTATTTACAGTGTAAATTGAATCTACCTGACTGCCCGAATAATTTGTTCCACCCTGTTGATTAAAATAGGTCACAAACGCTTTATGACAATCTAGGTCGTATAAGTTTGAATCAATAACTTCTTTCCAATGTAGCTGCGGGTGATAATCTTCGTTATTAAAAATGAAAGCATCTGTTTCAGTTCCATTCTTCATTTCTAACGTAACCATTAAACCTTTTGAAGATTGCTGAAAACTCGACATGTCTGAAAGAGGCAAAACATAGGGTGCAAACCTCAAATTTTTAATTGCCTTAATTGTATTAGTTGCAATTGCAGGAGCTTTATAGTCTAAAAAAGTGGTATTTTGTGTTCCTCTAAAAACGCTATCAGCAAAATAAGATGTATACGTTGAAGGCCCGGTAATAAACGGAGTCGGCTTAAAATAAGTGAATGTGTAGAAATGATTTTCCCTACATCCGCATGCTGTATCGGGTAAATATTTTAACATCGGCGTTGACACTCCATAATAAGCATATGCTCCATAATTCTTGCTACTCCAAATACACTGAAAACAATTCCCCCTGTCAGCTTCATTGACCGCCCAGTACTTATATTTCAAATCTTTTGTAAATGCTGAGCCGGTCACAAAATCTGAGTCAACAACAATATTGCTTTCTAGTTCCGGAATTATATAACCTGAATTTTGCAAATGATGTGGTACTATCGTCTCATATGCGGAGTCTGTTAGACTCGTGCGAATTACACTTCTAAGCTTTGCATCAAAATTGTAAGTAAATGGACTGATCGCATAGCCTGGCGGAAGGTGAGATCCATTTAAGTATTGCCTGGCCTGAATGACTGCATTTGATGCCTCGACAAAAGCAAATGCGGCCGATGAAATCTTGTAGTTTTTATAAAGCTGACCTCTATTTACAGAGTAATAATAATCTTTAAAATCCCTTATTCTTTTAAGAAGTGAATCGGATCCACCCGAACAGGTTTCTTTGAAGAGAAGATAATCTTGCGCCGTTTTTGCAAAGCCCAGGTTTTGGTTCATATAATTGGCAAAAATCAGGTTGCGCAATTGTGCTACCGTGTCTGTTTCCTCCATTGTAGGCGTTATACCAGGAAATCTTGTCTGAAAATTATTGTATAGTTGGTTGAATTGATCGCAGTTAATACAGACGCTTGACGCTCCACATTGTAATGCTGGAGGAAGTGAAATAGGTGAACTCAAATAATTGCAAGAAATCGCACCATTACATAAACTTCTCAACGAATCCAAAACAGCATTGGTTAGGGTTGTCCCTTGCGTTACTTGTATAAACGCACTGAAGCTGCTATAATGTGACGAATCGGATCGATACTGATTATAAAGTGCATTAATTCTGGTACAGGTGCAAGTATCTGGCTTACTCCAAATTTGCTGTTTAGTAACAAATGTCGGTTGACTGTATGGCAGTGGTTTATCAATACGGTAGGAATTACAAACACTGCTGTCTATACCTGTCCAAATACTATTAAAGTGAGTAAATACCTGATCAAAATTTTTGTATTGATATGTGCTTATTGGGCTTACCGTACTTGCTCCCAGTGGATGTAGTGAATCAGCGCCCTCAACGCATACCTGTGTGAGGTATTTAATAATAGAGTCCTTCTGAACATCAGTATAGCAGCTACCCAATTGTTCTCTCCATCTATCTGCGTAAGCGTTACAGTTGGATACATAAAATGCCTGCGCACTATCCCTTCCTGTATTTTGGTTAGACTGACCTCCGTACGGTGTAAAGCCATTCTGGGCTAACAAACTTTCCAATGATGAAAATATTGGAGTACATAATGACCCATCAGAAACCCCAGCATTTTCAATTACGTATTTGTTGATCCAGGATCTTTTTTGTTTTAAATAAATGCCGCGGAACGTTCTCCAGGCCATATCTAATTCCCCCGTGCAAAGTGACTCCGAGTTAAATACGTTTGTTGCCGTATTCCAACTTGACACACATGTACTGTTAGATTGTGTAGGACATTTAACAGAGGCTGTCGCCAAACCCCATGCAGTGATATAAGTACTGCTTGTTAGAGGAATTAATTCGAATAAAGAGTCTTCAATTGCAGTTTTCGCAATAGTTGAAGCGAATGAATACCCGTATAAAGGATCACCAGGTGTTCCAATAAAGTTATTGGCCGGTGGCGCAGAACTGCCTGTAGGATTTAAATAGCCTTTAGCAACTGCGCTTGCATAGGTTTCTGTGCTTTCATAATCATCATCATAAGCCAGACTTGTAGCAAACTTCTCATATTGTTGCAGCCTTCTGTATTCAGGATGTACAGTTATTAAGGTCTGAAGCCAGCTATCTTTAAAACTCGCTATAAACTCTTCGGGAGACAGTTGTTCAGGCTTTACAGACTGGCCTAGACTATTAACAACCACATCACACTGCCCCGAATCGTCTTTATAACAAAGACTATCCGCTGCTGTCTGATAGTAATACCTATTATTGTTAGCTCTCCTAAAAATAGAAAAACAACTCGAAGTATCTTGAAAGTGTCCATACTGTCCGACTAAGGGATACACATCCATCATCATAATATCCCTGTAGCGGGTATAAGTAGCTTCCTTCAAAGTGTCGACGGAACAGGAAAGGCTATCTTTAATAATTTTCATCTCCCGCCTGTAAATGGAATCATAGTTACTACAGGTATTTCTGAGTAAATAAACGCTGTCCCGATATTTATCCATCCCCTGCTTACTGATCGTGAGGCTTTTTGTAATATTATAGCTTCCCTCTTTTAAATGCAGGTTTATGGTTGCATCGATAGGCACAGCCAAATCACAGGTCGTATCTACATTCCAAAGAGGAAAGTTGCTTAACCTGACCGTAGTATCAGTTTTTCCAGATACACTATTTGAGCAGTCTCCTGTTACTGTAATAGTAAGATCATATAGGCAGCTGTAACAAATATTGTTGTCTTTGCAATCTCTCAAACTCAGTCCTTGCTTGGCCATACTGTAGTGAAGCAAAACATCGTCCTCCTTGGTCATGAAAATGGAGGTTGAGAATTCAACTGATTGACCATTGACAATATTGTTTGTTTTTGAAAGCAGTTGTTGTGTTTCTACTTCATCCCTAAAACTCGATAAGGCGTCTAAAGTTGCAGGTGGCCTTCCTGCAAGAGCCGTTGCGATTGTCCTTCCGTGCATATCAACATAGGAAACACTATACTGACCATTGGCATCTCGAACCATATTCTTCTGATAATGAGATTCATCGCCGACTTCAGTACCAAATAAGGCATCGAGTTCATTTTGTCTTGCTGCGAAATAATAATATTTTGTTTCCTTTCCACTACCTAAAATAAATCCACTATCTACGCCGCTTTGTGCGTAAACTCGGCCCGTGTTATCCTGAGTGTATTGAGTTTGCGTGAAGGCATACCCATGGGCGTTGGGAATAAACTTATGAAAACCTTCATTTTTAAGCGGATTTTGCGAAGAATAATATTTCGAGGCGCCGCCTGTGACGCTCATACTGTCTTCATGAATGTCACAATAGTCGGAACTGGAAAACAGGGTATCATAAACACCTTTGTCATACTCAGCACCGTTCATGTCTTTTACATTGAATAGTGGTGTGTAATGAATCAATGTACTAAGTGTAGGTGCAGGCATAACCTGTATAACTGGCCTGCCCTGTTTATCATAGAGGGTTTCTGCAACAACAGTTGTTTGAGTAGTGTTATCCCTTGTTACAACCTGTCTTGCTCTTAAGCTTCCATCAAAATACTGTACGACAGATTTTCTTTTTCCCTCTTCGGCGTAAGTTGTAGAAGCCTGCCAGTTGAGCCCTCTTTCATGACCCATGAAATGATATTTCCAGTGTGCGCTGGTGGTATCGCTATCAGAGTTCCATTTTGTCGTTTGCAGTTCTCCATTTTGATCCACCTGAATCCCACGAATTCGATATACTAAAAGACCTTCCCCATCATAAAGAAGGGGAATCATGCAGGTATCCGATTTTGTAGTAATCCTCGTGGCATTATTTCGGAATATTTTATTTGGATCCAAATGTCCACTTGTAGAATACTTGTCGAGTGCTGATTGGTCCACATACGTCCATTCAACATCATACATCTGGGAAACGTGATTAGGAGTCCACGAAAGTTTTAATTCTCCAAATGCTGCTATTTTACTGGTGTCCTGTACAATAGCGTTAATCATGTCATTTGTGCAACTCATATCATAGTCTCTTTGTATGACCATCCGGTTTTCCAAAAGGGCTAACGGAACTGTGACTGAGCTATCCGCATAGGTCGATGTAATCTGCAGGACCTTTACCTCGACATAATGTGCAGATGTAAAATAAAAGACTGATTTATTTTCATAGGTTCTGTTTTTGTTGTAGTTAATTGTAAGAGTCTTTTCAGCTATTGAATCTGAAAGAGTATCAGGTGCTGTATAAATAATTTTCACCTTGACTGACAGACCAAAAGAATCCGGCATAACCTTATTTATTTCTTCATTAATGCGAAGACTGATAAGATTATTTATAAACTGGGTTCGCTTTATTGTTGGCTTTAATACCGGATCATAGAAAGAGGAATCTTTTACCACTATTTTCTTTCCAACTTTTATAGAATCCCCGATTAAGGCATCGATATATACTGGTTCTCTTTGAGCGTTGCTAACAGAGCAGATACTCAAAAAAATAATCCAAAAGCAAAATTGAATTTTAGTTCGCATTTGACTAAGCTGGTTTTATTTTAGCAGGGTTGGTTTTATTGTAGTATTGTCTAAGAGTTGGTAACTCGCATAGGTAGGCTTTAAACGAACCTCCCCACTTTGCCTATAAATAAACTTATCCTCCCAAAATGTGTCTTGTGGTATGGGGTTAGTGCTGTAGTTGGAAAATGATATGCTGACTTTCGCTGTGCCGATCGCTTCCCCGATTGGCGCATTTTTAATATAAAAGCCAATTCCCAAAATTCGGTAGTTTAATGGAGAATATATAAGATAGTATTTACTATAGGGAGAGCTTGGCGATAGATACAAATAGAGTGTATTTGATGCAGTGTCAATGGCAACAATCTTCATGCTGTCTACATAAGCGCCGTTAAAAACAGAATCAAGGACCGGAAGTTTCATCAGGTCAGCATATTCCTGACGGTCGTTCACGATAATGGCACTATCCCGATAGAACACTGCCACATTGTATTGATAGCCTTGAATATATTCAGCACTATCCAGGTTCGTGTAGTACCTGCTGTCACTCATTTTACAACTACCAGCTAAATGTTCTAGGGTGCTATCGGGATGTAAACTGTCTGCATAATTATAATCGATTGTAAAACTGAGGTTAGGAGCGTTTTTATACATTTCAGCAATCTTCACGATTTCCTGAAACTCGAAGCCTTTTTCCACTTGAAGTTGTGCATTCAGATAGCCTGGTATTGTCAAACAAATCAAAAGACCAATCAAAACTATTTTTTTCATTTTCTTCGTTTGTAGTTATTCATTAATTTTTCAAAAGAGCGCTTCTGCTTTCTTTTACAGTCATAACACCCCTTTCTGTTTCCTTCTTTATCCTGGTAAGTGTTCCATCGTCATCATATTCATAAAACGTAGCGTAGTTGTTCTCATCCAATTCAGCCATTACTCGGAGCGTTGATTGATCGTACGCATAGCTTTTCATTTGGCTGTTATATGGCTGTGCCCTTACATCATCGACATAGATAGTCCGATCACCGGGTGCAATCGCGCTTATCTTCATTGAGCTACCATTGGAGGGAATCAGGACGACAGCCTCGTATCGTTGCCATCCTTCAATTCGCACACCTGTTCTTTGTAGTGAAACCTCAGAACTACCTCCTGAGTAATAGAGTGTTGCTTTTAGTACATTATCCAAGGCAGGCGCAGTATTACAATCATTTCCATCCATTTTGACCCATCCGCTTAAAACCATTTTTGCATTTGCGAAAGGCGAAAACTTTGGTATTAGTGAATTTTTTACTCCAGCATTATAAGGTGTGATGCACCAATGATTAAATGCGGACTTAACAGAACCAACTGTGTCTGCCGTTGTGGAATTGTCCTTGTATAAATACTGTGTAGGAATTGTTTCTAGTCCTGAACCTGTATTATCTCTTGACCATCGTAACCTGACATATGCATTGGAACCTGTAGTATGTGTGTATTTAACTTCGATAGTATAAAGCTGTCCCTGTTGAAGATTTATAGCGGGTCCGCTGCCTTCGATATTTGCTTTTGAAGCGCTCGCAACTTTGACACCATTTACAATGACTTCAGCAACCCTGTCCGAAATCAGGTAAAAATGATAGTTGTCTGTATACGGCGCCTGGATCTTTCCCTTCCAGTTAACACTGTACCAATTTTTGCACAGACCATTGAGCGGCGCTGATCCACCCCAGTAGTAATTTATGGGCGCCTGATTTTGAAGTGTCTGTGAAAATGTCGGTATCCCTATTGGAAGAGAAGAACAGTTTGAACTCGGATACCCCTTAAAATAGCCTGTCAGTCCTAGCCCCACCCCCGGCACCGTGGTTGTGTAGATAGCCGACGAATCTACCCTTAATGAGACAGAATCCGGAGTATCTAAGGGCATTACGTTTGCAGTAAAGTCACCTTCGGAGCCGGCAGCTACTTTCATCGAATAATTTCCTGTGTGGCTTTGGGTGCTATCCACTGAAACACCGGAATAGTTTTTAACAAAATCGATCTCTTTATCATTTGCACAGGTAAGACATTGTTTCGTCTTGTAATTATAATCTTCAAATCCATCGAATAAGATCTCTCTATACTTGCTATTTTGAGCAACAGCTACTGGGAGCGTCTGATCATAACCATATAGACCGGCGTTGTATCTTCCCAAAGGATCATAATTTTCAATTTCATATCCTTTCTTATTGTACAAGGCCGAAGCACTGTTCCATACCCATTTTAAAGTGTCAGCATTTTGAAGCAAAACCGTATCAGTGAATTTCCAGAATGGTGTGAATGCTTTGAGCTGACCTTCTTTGCGGATATCGGTGCTAGGGTTCGATGCATCGCTCTCTTTTCTGTCATGATAATAGGTATACGCCCTATCTACCCTCCAATTTCCAAGAATACCCCACCGGTACGGATTGGTAAGAGTATCTGAAATATTCTGTTTACATAGATAACCAGTACTGTCCTGACTAACAGACCACTTGACTTTTAATTCAGGTCCGTGTATGGTAAGCTTGCCATTAAAATCATCTCCAAAAAAGCTCAACCAGTTACTTTCTGTGTCATCTGAGGCCGGAGATGATTCATTCCTGTCTAACTGAAGTACAAAACCGTAATTCTGACCGCTGCTTACAATATCCTGGATGAGACCTGTACAGTTTACATCATAATAATTATTATAATCGACACCAACCTTATTGACTTCAGTTGTCGCCATAAACTTGTAAGGGGTATTTTCATTCCAATCCTTTGTAATTCTCTTTAGGTACGACAATGAAGTCCTACCGTAATAATTATTTACATTAGCCCAGTCCGTACTATAATTTGCACCACAAAAAGTTTTACCTGGAACTTTGATTCTACTTGTCCATAAATCATTTGGCGTTTTTGGATCAAAGCTTATTGTAGCTGTTGCAATGATTGCATTTGATGGAACAGCACTTAAATCGTACCTGGCCATACTTTTTGTCAGGAAATAATTCACGCTTGCACAAGCTGTCGATTTTATCTTGTTATAGCTTGTTGCCATATACGGTGACGGCCTTGTGTTCAAAATTAGTTTGTCAGCCTGTGTGTTACTGTATTGAAGCCTTTGGGTTACTATACTATTAGCGTCGGCGCGAATGTCCAATGAATCAAATTTGGTAACTGTATAAACTGTGTCCTTTGCATATAAACTATTTTCAGCTTTCCAATGATCTTTATACGTTACTGCCGACGTGTTGATGATGTGAATACTGCTGTCTAAGACCAAACCATAGTTGCCTGTTGTTATTTGTCTAATAGGATTAGCCAGAGAAACTATACTACCTACACTGGCGTCCAGCATATTTCTTTTACCGGAGCGAAGAATTTGAATGATATCCACTTCTCCAGTTAATACTCTTCCATTTTGGTCAATGAAGTAAAGACCCCTATCTCCCTCTTTGCCTTTCGAAGCATCAATTACCCATGCTTTTCTTGGAAAAGGAATACGAGAAATTCCAACGCCTAAACCGTCAACAGCATACTGAAGGCAATTGTTGCCGGTTTGCATTGTGCGGTAACGGCCGACCAATTTCACTTCATCACCACTTTCAAAAAATCGTTCTACGGGATAAGCCGTAGTGCTGCCGTTACCATAATACAGTTTGCCTTTGATTAGTTTAAGATTGGAAAAAATTGCGTCGATATTTTTATAAGCCATGCCCATTCCACTATAGGCCCAATGCGCAGGATAACTGAAATTGTAAATTGGGTCGTTGAACTCGTTGTTCGTTCTGGAAAGAAGCACCTGGCCAGTCTCACCATCGTATAGAAGATTCCTGGTGCTGACGATACTTCCTTTATCCATCACTACTACACTGTCTAAAATTCCATATCGCTGAATAACTTTTACAGTAACTGCTGATCTAAAACGATTTTCTTCTTTTTGTGGCAATCCATAGTAAGTAGGTATCGCAAAGGGAAAAATTGCTGGAACGACATCAACATTAACGGAATGATTATTAGCTATTGTTTTTGAAGTTTGCTCTCTCATATCCTGCATCACTTCAATGTCTTTGCCTATAATTCCATCCTTATTAATGTGCCCATTCAAGGAATCTACAACCCAAACAGTATTGTTTAAATGTTTTTGAAAAGCACTATCGTTATCAACTTTATAAAAATTCCGGGTATAGCTTATTGGATGAATGGAATCTGTCTCTGCATAACTAGCCTGCGCCTTCATCTTGCCATTCATATCGTTGAGCTCAATTTTAAAACCTTGGCTTACGGTTAAATAATGGATTGAATTAATTTTCAAGAAATTTTGCAGTCCTGGATTGTATGGCTTCTTTGAAGAAGGATCAATAATTGTGTTTTCAACAATGGTTGGAAATTCTCTGGTCGTAAAAAATTCTGTTTCTGACCAACCATTCGCCGACTTGGCTTTCGTGTTAATGGTTCTGATTCTTACTTTACTATATCCAACTGTGGCGGAAGGAAAATAACTTTCTCCAAGCGGTTCTTCTGAAAACATGTTATTGACCGGAGCCATTGGCGCCAATTTCTCTGCATAAGGAATGGGCTCTCTGAATGGGTTTTCTTCGGCACCAATCATGGGTTCATAGGAAGCCACACCACTGCTGATTGTTACATTTTTTCCATTGATTTTTTCAGTAGTTGTGTAGGTATAATCCTGACCGTACACCGATTCTCTTTGACCGGTCATATTTTTCCAGTTGTCCCAAACCTCAATTCGTTTTACTCTGAGTCCTCCTCCGAGTTTTGAATAGGTAGGAGCATTTAAGCGGACAAAAGATTGTGAAAGAACAACTGTGTCACATAACCCTTTTTTTCTTGCATCCGCTTCAAATCCGCTAACAGTTCTTTTTATTTCTCCAAATGAGCTGGCAAGCATTTTCACGGCATCCCAAACATTGATATTATCACCAGGCTCGGAGTTTGGATATGCTTTAGATGGCAGATTTAACCTTAAAAATTGAATGGCGCTTCTTGCCAGGGCACCTTCACCATTGACGGATTTTAATTTGATCCAAAACTTTGTAGAATTAACAAGCCCGAATGTATCAATCTGGGCATATACCGGAATGATCTCTTTGCCCCCACCCCACTTATCTGTTGGGACAGTTACGGATAATTTAAAGTACAGGTAATTAATCCCTTTTAAATATTTTTCAAAGACGTCTTGTCTATTTGTTAGTGCTGTGGGAGAATTAATAAATATGTAGTTGTTATCTGACGAACCATATAAACTGTTACCAGTGGTTGTCGTTTGACTGGAAGAAATCCCTGCTATTGAAAAGAATTGTTGTGCCCTTTTATTTTGTACATAGCCGTAATCGTCAGCTTCATAAGTAGCCTTTATTTTTCCTCCTGATGGAAGCAAAATTTCATCCATTGTCCAGGCTTGTGCATATTTATCAGCCAATGCTTTATTCTGTTCTGCATATGGGTAGTCTGAATTATTTAATCCTCCTGGGTTAGTCGCATATTTAAAATTACCCCACCTATCATAGTGCTTCTGTTGGTAATTTGGATTATAGGATGTATCACCCGCATGATACTTAAACACATAAGGATTTAGCTTCCCTTTGTAATTTCCATTATAAAAAAACCAAAGACTATCCAGCGTCAACTTACCAACTGTATTGTCACCTGCGACCCCTTTGCAAAGCGTATTACTATATCTAAAAACAACTCCCTTAATTGGTTTCGCGTTCGATCCATTTTTTACAAGATCAGATTTTGAATAAAGTAAAATGGTATCCAGTCTTCTCAGGGGTTTTGTTTTATCCAGTCCTCCATCTTTATCTCTAACGGAATAAATATCTTTCCTGTCGCTTGATATTTTAAATACTGCGATCATGGTTTTAGACTCTACAGAGTTTAAATACCAAACCTCTTTTTTCCCAAAAATGTATGTGGCTTTATCATCTCTGTTATAGGACTTCAGCCCCTCGTTATAATTTGCTTTTAAAGAATCGGAAGGGGTACGCCAGGAAAAATATTGGCCGTTATTTCCATATACCCTCGTATAATTAAACTTCACAGCATCACCTATATCGTCTTGTGTAATGCCATCTCCCTTAATATCAACATAATCAGGAGAAACAATTCCGGTAAGTAAAAAAGAATGCGCATACGCGGGCATTTTATCTCTTGTAAACAATCCTTCTTTGCCCTGCTCATTAATAGTAGAATCGTCCCTGTCCTTTGTATAGCTTACCAGTCCTTTTTCAAGATTGTTAGAATTCGTTTCTTGCCCTATTGAAAAAGTTACGTCCTCTTGCTCAACATTATATGCGGGCAATCCGTAGACATACCTACGACCATCATTATTCAAAACAGTGATTTCTGATAAATGGTGCGCTTTTTTTATTGCATCAATTCTGTAAACGGGAGTAGTCGTATCTGCACATCCACTAACCGGTATGGTGTTTTCTTTATAAGAATAATTGATTTTATCAAGTCCATAAATACTGGCATCCTGTGCAGTCAAATAACTAATCACCTGGCTTCTTTTGTCTCTTTGTTTTTTTACTATACTCTCCGTAATTGGAATTTCTGAAGTCTTAACCCCGTTTTTAAAAGCTAAAAATGCATTTGAAGCACCTATTGTATTACGGTCACCTGTAAGTTTTACCCGAAGTAAATTATCATCACCAATTGACTGATAATACGACATGGCATTACTGGTCATTTCACCCGGATTTCTGAAATAAACTGACTGAAAAGTAGTATCGCTTTTGTTGAACCGTATATATCGGTTCATATCATTTTGTGCCGTCCATGCATTATTTTCTGTTGTGGTATTGGTGAAAGAAAAATCGGTTCCGCCATGAAAAATAGCCCCAAACCCAAGATCAATTGAAAACCGATCGCTTTCACTTTTTGTTCTCGCATTGTAATCTCTTACATAACCAACATCGCCTCTATAGGGCCGGAACATTCCCCCGATACCTTCGCCGCTGATGGAATAAATGTCATAAGTATATTGTGGGATCGCCAGGTGCGGTGTAGTCTTATCATTGAAGGGAAGCTCCTTTTCCCTATTGAAATCCTGAAGAACGTTCGGCCGATCATTTGAATTAGTTGAGTAGAGGTATCCCACTGCAGGGATTTGCTGCGTGCGATCTGAGGGTTTTATTTGTTGCTTACTTATGTATCCTTCAATTGCTCCAAAAGAGGGATGGATAGTCCAATTTTCACCTCCGACTTTTGCCCTAAAAAAATATTGAGTGCTGGTATAGGGCATGGTAATCGTTGGTGTGTAAGATGGTGTAGCAAAAGAAATTCCTGCGTAGGGATAGCTGTACGACAAATCCCTTTTCTCTTCCATTTGTCGTAGTGTAACACTTCTTGTGTATCGCCATTCTGTGTTCAGTTGAAGTGTGGAAATCCCCGCCCTGGAGTTATAATTTGTGTTTAGTCCAAGTGAAACTGACCTTCCATTGTCATACTTATCGATTGCATCCAAACGCACCCCCATAGAAGGACTTACATTTAACCCTGTTTGCGAATTATTTGAAATTCCTACTGATCCCGAGGCACTCAGTCTCATATTATCCGTGAGGTTTCCTGTTGATCCGTTACCTGAGTTTATGGATGCATTAATACCTGTTTCCATTCCCCACCCGTTGTAGGTGTTATGAAAAATTCCCAAAGTGGCTCTCAGGTTTATTGGAAGGCCAACGACTTCTACATCGGGATTAATATTTACCCCAACAGTTCTATTTTCCTTGATGTTTTGAGTTTTTGTAATGACATCACTACCATTAAAATCATCGGGTAGGCCTCTCATGCTTCTGTTGATGGCACCCGGATTTAAATTCCATCCCAGCCCTACCCAACTTGCTTCTTGATCCATCGAAATATTGCTGTTATAGTGAAGACTAATTGGATAACCACCTACATCCATCAAAGGAATATTATAAGAAAAGTCTCCTGAGAAAAGGTCTACCATGTCATTAGAATTAACACTTTTAAATGAAGACATCTCGGGTTGCCCCGGTCCACCGATATTGGCCTTGTTAGCTTTTTCGGGAGAAAAGTTTTTTTCTGAATTCTTTGATGCAATTTGTTTTCTTGAAACCAAATTGTTTTGAACAGTTTCATTGCTTTCAGCGAGAAAAGAAATATGCTGATTTGATTCAGCAGCATAGTATGTTTTTGATGAGACTGCGTTTGCAATATTTGGAAGTACTAATTCCAAATAAAAAACAGCGAATAAAATCAGAGCTCCTTTCTTTTGATGTCTGGCGGCAAGTTGATAGATCATACTATTTTGAAGAAATTTGGTCTTTAGTTATTAGTTTTTCCCTGTGTGCGGTATTCAAAGCGCAATCGCCACACTTCATTCCTTGAATTCATAATTTCCAATTCATAAAAATGCTTGTTAACAAAAAATGAATTCTGGGATGCATCGTATTTTACGAGATTTTGACCTCTCTTAAGACGTACCGTGTCAAGTGGAATAAAGCTTTCATTTCTGTTGGAGGACAGATCATAAACCTTTTGATTCCAAACACTATCGGAAGTTTCGTTTTGATAAGTAAACTTGATCTCGGTTACAAATACTGCATAGGCAGTTTCAGGATGCTTTTTTAATTCTACAAATGCCTGCTCAGTTGAAGAAGCATTTTTCAGCGCCCCAAAATGCTTTAAGTCAAACTCCCATACCTCAGTTGCACCGACTTCATTTCCATTGTTTTTAGCAATGATTCGCCAAGCATAGTGTTTGTCAAATTCCAGTGATCTTGCACTTAAGGGGTACGGCAGCGTTGTTGAAGAAATATTTGCAGCCTGATAAATTGGAACATTTTGTTCAATCGCATCAGCCGCACTTTGATGCTTATATATCTCTACAAGACCAAGATCATAGGTAAGATTAGTAAACATGTTTGTAGGAAGAGGTGGTAACCAGGTAAACTGTGGATGCGTTTCTTCAATACTGGTCTGATCCCAGGGATAGACCAGTTCTGGAGGATTCATCGGACCCACAGTTACATCCTGGCATTGTTCTGCGATTTGCTCTATATTATCTGAGACATGTTTAAAGAAATGATAACAGGCTTCAAAATGTCCAACTGGTAATAATCCTATTGGGTTGGCATCAACAGCATACGCGTTGCTTAATACATTGTATTGAATAGGAACTAAAATGCCTGCGGCGATCTGTGTAGTTCCCGGTTTCAAAGAAATTGTACGGGTAACACCACTCAATACTTGCGAGGAAGAATTAACAGGAGTAAGCGTGACCTCTATATGAAGACTTATGGGTGCACCGGTGGTATTGGTTACCACCATATTCCAGAGCTGAGGTTTGTAAGTAAGACCTGAGGGTGGTATTTGAAATATGACAACCAATTGTGCGCCTGCTTTAAATACAAACAGAAAAACAAAAAATAAAAGTGAAATTCTTTTCATACTTTTTAGTTGATGACTCTAAAAAATCCTACGTTATAGAAACCTGTTCTTACGAGCTGCCCTTTCCATCCGGGCAAATACGACTTCTCAATCCATGCACTTAATTCACCCAGTTTAGGTATTGATATTTTCTCACTACCATAAAAGCCTACTTTAAGCGATTGATTATTGAGTTGATTTATTTTTACTCCAAATCCAATGACACTATGCTTCCAGATCTTTGCACCCGCCCCTGCTTCAAGTACGGTAAGAGAATAATCGTTATTTCTGGTTTGAGCAATATTTATATCTGTCGTATAGGAAAGAAATTGAAAATGCTGATTGAAGAAGTAATTTTTTGCATTGTAATAAAGAAAGCCAGTGTCTCTTGAATCATTGTAAAAATGATTATAACTAAAAACAGAAAACGCTTGCGCCAATCCCAGTTTGTATTGATGGTTTAAACTAAAATTCAGAGCTTGGTAGAAGTTCTCGTAAATCTGTCCGTTTACTTCTGACAACTGCGAAGAAGGTAGATACCCAACCATTAGCCCCGGCCATTTAGGTTTTTTGAAAGCCAGGTTAAGATTTTTAAATACGGTATTGCCATTATATCTGGTTAATAAAAACGGGTTCTCGTAAGTGTTTTTAGCAGCGGAAGCACTTAAATGTAGTGCCCTCCTGAAAAAATATTGATCGGCTTTGATTGACCATTGGTGTATGGCTGCATTGCTGTAATAGCTAGAAAAATTTTGATAATTTATACCTCTGTATTTATAAAATACTTCTACCCTGGATCTCAACTGAGGGAAATAAGAATTGACCTTAATTGAATAGGCTCGATTCTTATCATCTTTTAAATTAAACGAAGGCTTTTGTGAAGGTCCACTTGAATTTATCAACTCAGGTGAAGATGATTGCGCGATCTCACCGAGGATCCTGTGATTTTTATTGACAACAAGTTGGCTTTCAAAACTGAGTCCGTATATCTCAGTAGAAGGGGCCTGGATACTTGACAGGATTTGTTTTCTTCCTTTATATGCAGTGAGGAAAAAATGAGAATTTTCTCTTGAACCATAACCGAGTCGGCCAGCGTAAATAAATTGGGGCTTTCTCTTTACTTTAGTATACAAAAAATCTCTCGCTCTAAAATCTACAGTGCCTGCCGAAAGCGCAAAATATAGCCCGCGACTATACTCAAAATTAATACCATTGACGTTTATATTCTTTACTGTGAGCTCACTGTAGTTAGGTACTGTTTTACCAATTGCAAGTGAACGGATTGAACTAGCAGTAGCATAAAGTTTTTCCAGCCTTTTATCCTTTATTCCATTTCTAGAAAGTATTTTTTGTATGGCCGCTTTCACATCCGGTCCTTCCAGGCTTCCAGACAGAACCTTTCTTATTGATGCAACTTGTTTTTCTGCCGCTACATATTCTTTCTGCAGTGAATCACGGAATAAACTCAGTCTTTTGGACTCCCCTACAATTTCATCGTAAAGACTGATGAATGCTTTAGCTTTTGAAACAGTCGATGTATCGAAAAAATTTCTGACAGTATCGAGGCTGCCTCCGTTAAGAAGTGTGGTCTTAGATTTTATTAGCCTATTTTCTGTGCGCCGTGTATTTTTCCAGTTCTCTATTTTTTCCAATTCATTGTTTACAAAATCCACAGAAGGCTTTGTCATCGGATTTCGAAGGCGTTCGACTAATTGATCGCTATATCTGGTTAATTTTTGTAGCTGCAGTCTGTTAAACTCCCTGGGATTAAATTCAACTCTGAAATCTCTATAGTCCCTGAAATATTTTGAATTAGATTCCCTGTCAAAAAAGCTAACAGTAATTGGGATTGCTTCGGCAACTGTAAAATCAAGACTTGTAGAAATAAAATGCTGTGAAAGATTACGTTCCTGAAATGGAGTGTCTACATTGGAACGATAATTCCAGTTATATCTTATATATCCCCCTTTGAAATTAATCGTGGGTTTATTAGTTGCGGAAATTTTCTGCCCCAAATTAATTGAGGGTGGCTTTAAAAAGTCAAGTTTTTGTCTGGCAATCGCATCAATTGACTTTGTATTTCGCGCAGAGTCAAAAATTAAGTCCAACGAATCGTACTGCCTTAACTGTTGTATTTTGGAAACAATCGTCTTTACCGAGTCTACCCAGCGTTCCACTGATCTGATTTCTTGCCCATAGCAGAGCTGGACAAAAAATAGTATCCCCGCAATTAGTATTGGTCTTTTTAAAAACAAGTGATTTAATTATAAGGAAATAGTGTTTGCCTTTGCGAATAGCGTTTGTTTGCACTGATTACTCTAGCAAATTAAGTGGACATAAAAAAGCAGAATTCGGATATTATTTCAATAGCAAAAAACTTTATCTGAATCTGTTTTTTTGCGATTTGAGCAGGTAGTAAATTGTAAAAAAGAAGAAGAAAAAATACTTTTTGAGTAAGATTTTATACAACTCGACGCATGAGTGACTCGTCTAAATTCGCAGTACGTGAATCTTTACAAATAACAAGTAATTGTTTAGAAAGTTTTTCGAAGCAAGACTTACTCATTGGCAATTCCTCTTTATCTATCACAACAGATTTGTGGCTAAATTCTTCCACTTTCAAAAGCGAAATAATATAGGAGCGATGAATGCGACAGAAGAATTTTTCCGGTAACTTTTCTTCGAGGCAGCTTAAGGTGGCATAAATACAGATTTTCTTTTTGTTGACAGTTACAACTTCTGAATAATTTCCGTTGGCAACAATATATAATACGTCGATAAATGGAATGCATTTGTATTTTCCATCAACATGGACATAAAAAGCAGTTTGCATCGGTATAGTTTTCTTAGCGTGTTAAGCATGCAGATTTATGACAAGAAAAGGAATTCCGCTTCCACGGTCGTCTATTATGCAATAGCCGTCATTCGAGCGGTCAAGAGAAACCAAACAAGACAGCAATTTCAATGAGCAAAATTACTAATTTGTTTATTTCAAAAATCTAATTAAGATCATATAAATGTTATTATTGTTGATATTTTTTACTCATACGTGTAAGCACTTATGCTCCTCTAAGAATAGTTCTAGGTCAGGTATGTGTTTCGGTACCAGGACCACCAATTAATGCCAATGACAACTGCAAGAACTATTTCTCATGTTTACTTTTCTCATCTTGACGCTGAATGCATGTGGTCACAAACAAATATTTCCATTGATACTTTATGCACTTGTCGCATTACTTGTCATCTGGTATTGAACTCACATAAGGGCTGTTTTTTCCACCAGGCTATCAGAACTTATCGGCTGCCGGACGCAGTAGATAATTCTCCAGACACTCCTATGACACCGAATTTTTTTAATTGTTTGGAGTTATTAAAGGCTTCAGTTTATGCAGACACTCCAATTCTTCCTTGAATTGATTCGATAATTCTCCAGCGTGGGGTACTGGGTATCTTTCGGGTGTTGTGAAAGTAGAAGTATGTATTATAACTCAGAAAATGTTTTTTATTTGATGCTTTTCCAAATAAACAAACAAAAATGGCAAAGCCTCACTGTAAGTATTGGCGAGGTTTGATTGAAATTATTGATTTTGGGTTCGGAGGTAAAATAATATAGGCAAATTTTTTTTTATTTTTCTATTTCCTTATTTTGCATAAAATCCACCTGCAAGATAATGGCTCTATTCTGTATAGCCTTTGCAGTTTATAGTAGTTTGTTCCTATGGAGCCGTATCAGTTTTACCTTTTTATTGATTAAACCAATATGTAATGCACAAATATTTGCCTACTCTTTTTTTATTTGTTTTTTTGTCCGTTTCTTACTCCTGCTTTGCTATTGATTATGTTTTTACCGGCAACGGTGATTGGACCAACCCTAATAATTGGCAGGGTGGAATTGTGCCGCCCTACTCTTTGCCGGCCGGAAGCACCATTACAATTAGGGGAACCACTTCAACCGGTACGAGTTGCAGACCGGGGATACCAGGATGCACTAAGTATACTGATCCTTTTGGGGCCTGTTATGGTACAATTACCATCGCCTCCGGTGGTTCGCTTAGTTTTAATAACTATACCCAATTTTCTTTGGGTGGAACTATCATAGTAGATGGCACAATGATTACTTCCACTACCATGGAAATTTATGATGGTTCGAACACTTATATTAATGGCGTACTAAACGTTGAATCACCTTCTTTCTTTGGTAACCAGGGTACAGTAACTATTAACAATGGTGGTGTCATCAACAACAAGGCTATTTTTACAAATACAGGATCTCCTGTTTTTCATTTTCCTATCATTGGAAGATTAATCATCAACACCGGCGGTGTATTCAATAACACTGCAATAACAAGCTTCCAGGCAGGTAAGTTAACAAACAATGGCTTCCTTAGTAATCAGGCCATTCTAAGCAGGAACGCTACCATAACTGGTAATCTAACGAACGACCGTACACTTGCTCCCCACAATTCACCCGGTAATTTTCTGTGACTGGAGATTATACAGCCCCGCTAATTATTGTTGTCACTTTTTATGCCGCTTAAGTACACTCTCCTACGATCATCGTAGATCCTTGTCCTTACGCATCGTAAAATGATCTGGGTTGACCGTACTTCTTAGCCTTGGTAAATACAGTCAGTGTGCTATTTCCTTGCTACTGCAAAAACATTAAGCCATGAATAAAACTATGGCCGACAACAATATCACTGCTGATTGGTTTGGTACACTGGGACGTTGCCAGATTGGAGCCCCTCCGACACTATCGCGACTTTTTTTGAATGCAAATAATTCAGACACAATGATCCGGCGAATCCTGCTCTAGGCTCGCTTTTCATAAATTTTAATTATAGATTTTCGGACACTGGTTTGACCGTTAACTTTATTAAAAATTGATATCCCCTGAAAAAGATTCCTGCCCTGGGGCAGGCAACCGGTACGCCACTTACGTATGGCAAAGTGCACAAGGGCGTTATGTATCTTCGAATACAAAATTTAAAAGCAATACTTTTCTTCTCGTCTTTTAAATGCGTCTTCACCGCCTTCTAAAATATCACAAACGTGCTCTCTTATCCCCATTTGGTAAAGTATTCCCCTCTGAGTAGAATTCTTAAAAGAATTTTCAAGCGATCCTGAAATATATTCAAATGCAAACTCTTTATTTTCTTTACCTTTTTCTTGACCATCCTGATTTGCTATAATGATTTCTTCTGCATCGGTTGAAACGACCAAGTTCGCATTATGAGTAACGATAATTATTTGTCTAATAATTTTTTTCTCTCTAATGAACTGGTTTAATTCATTATAAATAGTTCGATTATCCAAGTTGTCTTCAGGTTGATCAATTAAAATAGGATGTGATGCATGGCTTAAATGGAGAATCAGTTGAAGTAGTACAAGACCCCTTTTCCCTGGAGACATATCCAAAATGTCCTCAGATTTATATTTGATTTTGTATTTGAATACGAAATAGTCTTCAAATAATTTGATTGTCAAATCTTTTAAAGGAACACTAGATCTTAATTTAATATTATTTTTATCGGGAGACCAAACTTTGTCGAACAAATCTTTTATGTTTTGTAAATGCAAAGTTTCATCATAAGTGAACTGATTATTGTCATCGAAACATTGGCCTAAACAGATTTTATAGTTAGTTCTACCATCTAATAAAGTACAAAAACTATTTGCAAATGAATTTGTGTCGAATGCCAAGTCCACTTCGAGGTCTATACCCTTTCCAATAGTGTTAAATTGATCCTGCTTTAAATACTTCAAAATGCCTTTATAGATTTCAAAAATATCTGTATATATTTCAATCAATTTTATTTTTAATGACCGCCCATTCAAAACTTGTTCATTATATATTTTTTCCAACTCATCAATTTGCTTAATTTTTTCTTGCTCTTTCGTCAACTGATCATTCAACTGTTTTAATAAATTCTGATTCCCTATCTTAGTTAAAAAAGGTGCTAGCTGAGAATCAATTTTCGCAATTTTACTTTCTTCATTGATGATCTTTACTAAAAATTTTTCTTCGAGTTCTTCTCTCTTTTTAATGATGTTTTCAAAACAACTTCTGAGAACTTGGATATCATCGGCAATTTCCCCATTAGCAAAAGTCACTGCGATCATGTCATCATTCTGTTGAACGTAAAAATCTAAAAAAGCTGTCATCCCATCCAAGGTGTTTTGCTTGCTCTCCTCCAAAGTCTGCACATACGTTTTAACAAACCCTTCATACGCGACGTATCTGTTTGCTTTCGAAATGCCAAATTCTTTTAAAGCGGTTAACCGCCCATATTCTTTATTTTCTTCAATAGTAAAACCTGTCTGGAGTCGTAGCTTATTAATATCTACCTTAATTCTAGCCACGGTATTGTTTATCCCGGTTTTGTCTCCTATGTCTTTTATCTTTTGGGATGTTTCCTTGACACTTTCCCTAACAGAATATATTCCATTAATAACATTAAATATTTCCAATCGCTTTTGCTTAATTTTTGCTTTATTAGTATCCCAAAATGTTTTGAGATCATGGTTTTGTTGCAAAATGCCCTCTATCAACTCTTTCAGCTTTTGTTCACCCTTTTCTTCGGCGAGGTGGTTTATATACATCTGAGGGATGTAAGTCACTTTTCTTAATTTATTTTCTAAGTCACTTAATGAATTTGTGTATCCATCTCTCCACTTAACAACAAAATCAAACGCAGGAATTTGTTTTTCGAATCCATACGCTTTTACTCCGACAATCTCCATTTTCTCTTTTACTTGTTGGGGATCTATTGCTTTTGCAATGTGATAAAGAAGCAAAGACTTACCTGAGGACTTTCCACCAATAATTGTATTAAGATTAGAGTTTAGTGGAATTGGGTTTAAAGAGAAAAATTTATTCGAAGAATCAGATTTAAAGCTGATCTGATCTATTATTAAATAATCAAATTTTAATTGTGGTACAGTTTCTTGTATCACAACTCGCTCCGCAGGTTCGAAGACCACCTGCCGAAGCCCTTCAAAACATGGGTCAGCTTTAATCCACGTGTAGTCATTTGAATTTCCGTTTGACGGGTGAAGCATATTGCCTAAAGAATGACAATCCGAGCCCCATACACACGCCTTCAATGCCCCAAATCGTTGTTTAACTTCTTCGACCGAGGTTTTAGAATGAAGCCCAAGATAAAAATTAATGTCATCAACATCGTTTGAGAAAACCATGTCAGTAACATTAGTCAAACTTTCTCTTGTTAATCCGGCCCTTGAAAATTGCTGATTTTCTTCAAACCATTTTAATTTTTTCAGGGATCCATGACCCTTGCCCGCAATAATTTTTAAAAATGGCTTTTTGCTTCGTCCATTAAATTCCATTGCTTCTGAAATAGCTTTGCTTGAGGAGTTTATGTCAGTTTGAGATAGACTTACAGTACTATAGGCTGCCTTTAAATATTTAGACTTAAATTCTTCGCTAATACCTGAATAGTTATCATAAATCTTCAATGGTTTGTTCTCTACAATAGAATAACCAATTGCTATCAGTGTTCTTTCCTTTAAAGGAAAAGTTTCTCCTCTATACGTAATTTGTAACTTTTCGAGAAAGTTATCTTTTATAAAATCAACCGTACAAATCTCCGGATCAAATAGTACATGGTAATTTATTGACTCGTCGTGCGAATTGAAAATATTTAAACGAAGCTCAATTCCAGGAATAATACACACCTCGACTCTTTCAGCACCTATGGATAATGTGGAGGTAGCCTTATCATAATAAGTTAGTAGTTTTGAATAGCCTTCTATCGTAAAATAGTCTGCGGTGGCTATTGCTGCTATTTCATGCTTTTTAATTGATTTTATCAACTCTTTTACAAATAAATCCCAATCATCTGGATATTGACTGTAATAAGAGGATGGGGTATGCACATGCAAATCCCACTTTCGCCAAATTGACCCATTTGCAATAGACATAGTGCTGGTTTAATTAAATATAAATATAAACTCATTAGTTCAAGAGTACAATTACAAATAAAAACAAACCGGCAGACCATGAGAAGTACCCGATTGTTGGCTGCCGAATTATAGCAATACATATTACAATCGTAAAATAAGACCGACGTATCAAACAATTTATTGTTGCTTCTTTAATAGATAGACCCTTAATAAACTTTTATTTTGTATAAGTCGAAACACTGGTTATGAAAACAAGCATTAACAGCAGATTACTCGGCAATTTGATAAGCTCAGGCAGCATAACTAACTATGAAGCCAATTTTTCTAAAGACGATAAAGGCAAGTTTACTTTGAGCAATCTTGTTGTACAGGGTGAAGACTTGTTCAAAACTTTTGGAACCAACGGAGAACTTGAATTTAAGGATTGCGAGTTTGAAAACGCCACGAATTTTGCACCGCATTCGCATAAAACTTCACTGATTTTCACTGATTGCATCTTTAAGGACATTGTAGCCTTTACCAGGGGAAACGACAACATGCTGGTATTTAATGATTGCGAATTTAAGAATCTGAATATAGTAGCAGGCAGCTATTCTGACATTCAAATCAATGGATGTAACGGTTCATGCAGTATAAATACTACCCGTTTTAAGTCCTTTCTTTTGGGAAACTGGACCAATGACAAAAGAAATCAATTCGGAAGTGTGGAATTAAATCTCGATCAAGCTTCGGGAATGGTACAGATCCTGCGTTCTTCATTTGGCTTGTTGAGTATCAAAGGAAATGTTCCAAAAGATACCTCGGTTGTTATCGACAGTATTGAAGCCAAACATTTTGAACTTTCGTGGCTTACTGTAGAAGGACTTTTGAGGGTTAACAACTTAAAGCCAACACAGCGTTTTTTAATGTGTTATGAAGATTTAAGGCATTCGGAGGAAGAACAGGTTCGTATTAACAGGCATTTTCAAAAATCTTTTTTTCTAATCAATAAGTCTGATCTTGGAAAATCACATTTTAGCAGCATTGACATGAGGGCCTTTCACTTGGTGAACATTGGTCAGTCAAATATTAACGAAGTGACCTTTAACACAATTGCATGGCCCGAGATTATTTTTGGCTTTTCACATGTCTTGAAAAAAGATATCGGTGACTATCTTTTAAGGATACCAAAACTATCCAAACAAGAACAACTCCAAACCAGAGAAGTTTACAGGCAATTGAAACAGGCAGCGATTAAGGGTGCCGATTTTATTTCCGAGCAATATTTCCATGGGAAGGAAATGAACGCCTACTACGCAGCATTAAACTGGAAGAAAAACTTTTGGACAAAAATCATCCTACGACTGAGCTATCTAACCGCCAACTATGGACAGAGCCTTTGGCGGCCTACCCTTTGTCTTGCAATTTCTACTGGCATTGTGATGTTCGTTCTTTGGGAAGTTCAAAATACTAGCTATCAATCCTGTGATTTTCTTAGACCTCAAAATTTGATCGATTCGTTGGCAGAGTTTATGCGGCTGGCTAATCCGCTACATAAAAATAATTGTGAATTAAAAGGAATGCCATTTATCATTGATACCACTGGAAGGATTTTCAATTCGTATTTCATATATAATATTATAAGAGCTAGCCGAAGGTTTGTGAGGTAATATACTTCAATACTTTCTATCCATTTAAAACTAAAAGTCTTTCAGCGTTGAATCAACCGGATCTCAACCTCAACGATTAACGCGACACCACTTTGAGACATAATTTAATTAAGTGGTTGAGATACCGGGCAAAGAGAATCCGGCTGTAGGTCTTATGTATGCGGCATTGAATAAAAGTGGTTCTTGAATTAAGTGAAATTTGAAATGACAAACATCAAACTCACTCTAAAATCAAGAACCATGACTAAAATTACCCAACTAAATTTTGAGGGAGAAACGATTTATTGTGGTGTCGATGTCCATAAAACAAACTGGAAGGTTTGTGCAAGGATGAATAATTTAGAAATCGCTTCTTTCAGCCAGAATCCAGACCCTACCCTATTAAAGAAACATTTTCAAAGCAAATTCCCTGGTGCAGAATTAAAGGTGGCCTATGAAGCCGGTTTTTGTGGATTTGGAATACAAAGATCTTTGACATCGATGGGCATTCATTGCATTGTTGTTAATGCTGCAGATGTACCTGCAGCAGACAAAGATCGAAAGCGAAAAACAGATAAAAGAGACGCTCGCAAACTAAGTGCAGAACTATCCAAGGGGAATTTAAAACCGATCTACGTTCCGGATAAATCAATGGAGCATGCACGTTCATTGGTTAGGCAACGTCATCGCCTGGTACAGGATCAAAGCAGATGTATTAGTCGGATCAAACACTTACTGTTAAACAATGATCTTCATGCACAGGAAAAATCCAGTTATTTCAGTTTGAAGTATATCAAACAGCTACAGCAATTAGACATCCAATCTCAAACACTGAAAATGACTTTACATTTTGCTATTGAACAATATTTGCAAATAAGAAGGTTGGTTTATGAGCTAACAGTATCAATCAGACAGCTATCAAAAGAAGAGCCCTTTGAACCCATTCAGAAAGTTTTGCAAAGCATCGATGGTATTGGGCTAATCAGCGGCATGATCATCCAAACTGAAATCATAGACATATACCGCTTTAAAACATTAGATAGCCTCTGCGACTATGCAGGATTTGTACCGGATATCTACAGCAATAGCGAAAAAATGCTTGTCCGGGGAATAAGCCCACGAGCTAATGACTTTCTTAGGCAGACAATTGTAGAATGCAGCTGGACGCTTATAAAAAAAGATCCTGCGATGCTCATGAAGTATAATGAATATAGAAAGAGGATGAATGCAAACAAAGCAATCATCCGAATAGGTAAACACCTTCTTTCAAGAATAAGATACTTATGGAAAAATCATCTGCCATATGAGAGAGATGTTGTTTAGTGTTTTGCGTTTTGTAAGGCATGGGTTCAGAAGATAATAAAAGCTGATAGCACCGGCCACCAGCTTTTAATATCTCCGTCAGTCCGGCTATCCCTTGTTAGGTTGCTCGCCAGCAGAGCCTAACTCCGTTTTGCCAGACATTCAAATTTATGCAAAAGGACCATTTAAGGTTTATAAGCTCTTTTTGGGTGTTCATCGTTTCGTGTGCCTGCAGCTCTTCTGAAAATGAAGATGCTGTTCTGCTGTAGAATACAAACACCCTTTTATTAAACTGAAAAAAACTTTGCAGCACCTAACTTAAAAGTTTAGGAAGACTGTTAATTGTAGGCTGCTTATATATTTTAATAGTCCTTAGAATTTTTAGAAATCACTTATCAAGAAGACTTTTGGCCTCATGCAGCGTACTTGCATCATAGTAGGCACACCTTTGCAGCTATTTTATTACTTCATATGTTATGTGGATTCAAAACTTAATTTGAACTACAACGATCTATCAACGGAAGTAATATTAGATTTGGGATTTAACTTCTTGAAGTATATTTTGAACTCGCCTTCGTTGGCTACGCATTGTCTTTTTTCGACAAGTTGATTGCAGGCTTGTAGACACTCCCAAGCTACCAATCCACATTCATCAGCTAATTCGATGTAGTGGGTGAATCTTTCACCGTGAAGTGCATTCAAAACTTTATTTTCTATTTCCTCCTCCACCTCCCAGTCATCATGTGTTTCATTGTCCTTATGGCACCAATAAATTCTATCGCTCCAAAGTATGAAATGAGAATTGCAACCTGACTTTCTCCAATAAGAGGGATACAAACTCCAACATCCGGACTTTTCATATAAACGCCAAGCTGGACCGGATCTTTTATCCAGGTTAATTATCAACTCGTCGCCGCATCCACATGGACAGAGCAGAATCACGTATCGGGGCACGCCTCTCTTTACAATTACGAAATCGCCAGGATTTAATAATAGATATTTAGCTTCGTCACGAGATTCAATCGTTCCGTTAAAACATATGTTTACAGATTTTGTTCCCACAAGGTTAATTTAATCTATTGTTGGTTTTCCAGTGATAGAATTATTCGTTCGGCAATGACCAAAGCATACGCTCTGTATGCAAATTCGACTTTATCCTTTTCGGTTGCTGCTTTTTCCGGAGCCAAACGAGCGATGCGCATCAAATAACACGCGATAATGGCTTTAATTTCTTCACCGCAACATTCGCAACCAATCAAAACATGCCTTATTTCTCTGATTGCTCGTCTTAACCATGAAAACTCGTTAGGAATTTGCTCACCAAGCGAAAGGGGCTTTAAAAGCTGCTCTGGACTATAAGCTTGGTCGACAAACTCTTGCCAAGTCTCAAATGGAACCGGCTCTTTTTCCCCTAATTCAAAACTCAAACTGACTTCAAGTGTTGCGGGATCGGCGGTTAAAGGACCAGATGGATAGATAGCTGAAAAATCTATGAGAATAGCATCTGAGCCTCTGACCATTACGTTCCTCGAATTCAAATCACCGTGAATAGGCCCTATCATGCAGCACGACGGACAAATTTTCAATAACCGGTCGTGTAGTTGCACAACGTCAGTAGTAAGCCCAAATTCTTTTGCATTAGCAATTACATCAGTTCTCTGCATTAATCTGTCGATAGATATTCTTTCCTTAATAAACCTTGACAATGCACCTTCGGATGGTTTGTTTCCAGCGACAAAAGGCTGTATTCTAAAACTCTTGAGACTTCTCTCGAATAGAGAAAAAATTATCCCTGAATGGTAGATGTCTTCCAGTGCTGTACGCAGCGAAATAGATTCATCCACAAAATCGCCGACTAAGGATTTGTATTTTTGAGTCTGAACACATCTCTCAATACGGCAATTTGGTCTATATTGAAATGACATATATAGATCAGTGTAGACACGATAGTTTTGCAATTCCTTATTAATTTTTTCCGGACTGGAAATCTTTGCGAAAAAAGGTAATGGTAACGGACCAACTTCAGAATTTTTCATCCAAGCATAAACCTTAAATAAGTGGTTTGCATCCTTGCCACCCGTGATGCTTTTGATATGAATTTTTTCACAATCAAAAAACGATCTGCGCAAAACTAATTGCGCTTCATCATCCAAATTCGCAACATCACCTTCAATACGTGTGCTGTTGTCTGGTGGACCCGGGCTATATCTAGCAATTGTTTCAGCTAATTCTATGATTCTTTCCTTTAGATAAAAATGATCTGATGATGCACCTTTCGCTAAACTCATTATTGCGCCAAAATCTTTGTCACTGTGAACGATAACTTTTTGAGCAAGGCCGTAATTTTTTGCTACTGGGAAAAGTTTTTCAAAGCAATCCTTTACTAAAGATTGCTGAAAGGGTTGATGTGCAACCACAATAGCCTTAGCAAACCTAAAATGATTTGATGCATCGTCAAGTGTACATTTGTTTAATATAAGTCCTCGCTCTGTAAAAGGTGTTTCTTGAATTTGGGCATCACCAATTATCAGCACTTTTCTTCTATCAAAATCGCCAATAGACAAAGCATTGAGCATATATAGGATTTTAATCTGAGCGTGCAGGCAAAGTCCATTCATCTGCTTTGCCAAGACTGCCGCTTTCTGAACATACCACGCAAGTAGGATGAGGCGTACAATGAGCAGGACGTGAAATTCCAGTAATCGCATTATAATTTATAAAACGAGCGGTGCCGGGGATTCCGACAACAGAATTTAAAAACATCGTTACTGCCATTGATGCAATTGTGCTGTTTATAGAAATTACCGCCGGTGCAGGCTGTCCTTCATTAAGAATATATGGATCACTCGTGCGTTCAAAATCGGATAATAAATCTCGTCGCACTTCTTCGTAGTCCAAGAGATTTCCGCAAACCATACAAGCTAATCCAGGAGAAAGAAGTTGAGTGCGAGCTACTATGTGCTCAATTTTTTTGTTTTGAACGGTAATTACAACACCCATGTCAATAATGGGCACGTAGTATTGATAAGCCAGTTGATTGAGGATTGCTCTACTACCATGCGAATCGGTACAGCAAAAAGAAAAATCGGTATCGATCAATAATTTGGCAATACTATTTTTAAGCACGCTATCCTGTACAACTTTTATAGTTGCATTAAGGTTGATCTGATTTATCAAACGCTTGGTAATATCTACCTTAGCTTCCCCAATATCTTGTCTAATGGCGCCTACCACTCTATTTAAATTGCTTTCTTCCAAAGTATCGGGGTCTATTAGTAAGAAATTGGTGACACCGAGATACGCTAATTGCTGCGCAACTATCGATCCTGTTCCTCCCACGCCCACAATTCCTACCCTTAAGGACTGAAGTCTTTTCTGCCCATCATGCCCAAACGCTCTTATTTGTCTGTCGTATAACAATACATTTTCCGTCTCTTTAGTTTTCCTATCAAGATAAAATTCATCTCCAACTTGTATTACCTTCAAGTATTGCTGACTACCTAATACTCTCGCAATCGACACTTCAGGTGTAATCAATAAAGAAGCATGTATGACGTTTGGTGTTAAGTGATTGAAGAAACTGGCTAGAACTCTTTCTCCTTGATCATCGGTTTTTGAAAACTCATTAAGGGGAAAAGGATGGTTATGCACAAAAACGAGCGATTCACCTAATTTTTTTGCCCGCTGAGATATTTCTGCAATGAAATGAGAGGTGAGCTGCACGCCCATGGATGTCCGAAAATCGTATGAATCATTATTTGGTTCAATTATTTCCCGAACTACTATTCTTAAAAGCTCATTATTGCTAACGACAGCACGTCCAACCAAAACTACACAAGATTCTTTATCGTCTTTAAATAACAATTTTTGAAGCGTATCAAATAGCTGTGATGGTATTACTAGCCTGCTCATCTTGGTTCGTGCAATCTTCTTTTGATTACATTAATGTAAGTTAAAAGATTATCGGTATTCGGGTTCCATGTTTCCAGGTGCCAGGAAAACCACAGGTAATTTTCTTGGCCTGGAGGAATAGCGTTAATATTTGAATTTAAAGGTATACCTCCGTTAGTTAGCTTCAAATCCACATCCGCCCAAAAGCAATCCGGACGTGCCATAGGATAACCGATGGGAACAATGAACTTAATAGTGGTATCACTTTTAGTCCATCCATCCGGCAGTGTAATACCAGGAATAGTAACTTGAAAAGAACCATCGGCAAGTGGAACTATTGATGCGCTTTGGTAACAGCTTTTTAAATTCTCAAATTGCTGATTAATGATGGAGGTCATAACTTTCCAAAAGTCGCTGGAGGCACAGAAATAAAATGCTTAGCACCCTTATCCAAGGAAACTATTGTATTATCATTAACGAGTTCGTTGGGTTCATTACCATGACCTTCAAGATATAATTGATAGGATCTTTTACTTTCCGGCAATTTCAATTTAATCAAAGCCCCGGTAATGGTAGAATCATCGGCTTCGAATTTTTCACCATCGACAAAATAGTTGTATTTACGGTCCTTATCATGTTTGCTATTCTTATTTTCCATAACCATTATTTATATAATTCTATTCAAAATTTTCTGCCTTTATTAAAAAGAGTTTAGCTAAAACAACATTAAACTAATAAAATTAGCAAATTGTGCGATTTTATCATGTAATTTTATATAACTTTTTTCCACATGTTGTGAATAATGCCTTAAGATTGGTGTAGTAAAGCAATCTCAAAATAAGAATATGCCATATGGAAATACTCCAAGAATATCTTGACATCGTTGAAAGAGAAGCAGATTATCATTTCATAAATGACGAGACATGGAGAACTGAAATCGGATTAAGGGCGATTGCTTTTATGTATGATGACCATTCTGCTGATAAAAATTCCTACGATAATATTCTGATTTTGAAAGATAACATTAAATACAGATTATTTTCTGCTGCACATCAATATCTAGTGTTTTTAAGAGAAATGGCAACAGCCGAACATTACCTTCAAAATATTTATCAACAAAATCCTAGGTACATAGACTCATTTCCTATGGGTAATCCTTTTTTCGAAAAAGTGGAGCTAGAACTATCCTCTATTTTTGACAATATCGTTTTTCAAATAGCATCACTTTTCGATTATCTAAGTCATATCATTTGTTATATAAGTTTTAAAAACAAATCGAATACACTATACGGTAGCAAACGATATTATGAAGACCTTAAATTTTCATTTTGCTGGATTTTTGAACATTTGGGACTAACGAAAGTTTTATTCATTTATTATATTCGGAGGTATTCCTAATTTGCTTGAATGACACGCCGTCCTAAACTACTTTCCTCCGAACAAGTAACACAAGCCATTGCTGAATTTAAAATTGATGATTGGGCAAATCTAGATTACGCAAAAGTGGATGAATACGCAACTGCATTGGATAATTATTTCATTACCAAATTCGGCTTCGTATTCCATACAGTGCGGACCAGCAATACAAATAAGTTAATTGGTAAAGTCTATCGGGTAAGAAAATTTAATAAAAGTATCAATGGTAATCTGATTGCTGAATTTTCACATCCACCTGCATCCTTAACCAAAAACATTCAAAGAGCTAACCTTCCTTATCATCCTGTATTTTATGGAGCACCAAGCGCACATACTGCCCTATTGGAAACTCTGTCGCAGACTTTTGAAGCAGACGGTAAAAATTTATACTTTTTATCGGAATGGGAATTCAGAAAAGACCAACCTATTTATGTTACCCCATTCATTTATGGGGAATATGATAAAGTAGACGCTTATAATCAAATGGCCGCAAAAGGCGTTGCACAATTCAAAAAAGAAATTCCTGATTTGACAGAAGATGAAAGTGCATCAATTGACGCTGTTTTTAAAATGTTTTCCAGTCTTTTCGAATACGAGCATACACATGCTATATCCGGTTACCTTGGACATCGACACTTATATTTTCCAGGTAACGTTAGATCTGACTTATTAATATACCCTAGCATTCAGACAGATAAGAGAACGTTGAATTATGCGTTTCATCCCAATGCAGTCATCCATAAATTGATGCTTAAAAGAATTTTTCTTTTTGGAATCAATAAGTATGATTTGAATAAAGAAACAGGCAAAGCTGAAGTGTCTTTCGCAATTCAAGATCGGCTAGGTATTAATAATGATCATGGATACCTAATTTGGAGAAATCTCCCTGAAGAAGATGAACAGGATTTTAAGGAATTATTTCCAGCTAAATGAGAGATACAAAGGACACGAAAACTTGAAATGTTTTTGTGAGGTTATTTTTTTCAAAATGCTAATCCTTTAAGATTATTCATGCGAAAGCTCGTTTATCATTGCAGCCCACTTTCTATCGAGTATAATGAACATCAAAGCGGCCTTCCCTGACCTCCACCTTTTGCCCATTACTGTTCACCGCATCGAACCAAAAGGTGCCGGAGATGATTTGATTAATGGAATCGAATTTTTTAACACATAATTCGCCGATATAAGAAGTTCCATTTGTCTCATATTGTTCATACTGGCTTGCGCTAAGTGCTTTGAAATAGTCTCCAGAAGGATTTCCTTTTGCTCTCATCTTCAAAACTAATTTGTTGTCTGTCTGAATAGGTAAACTATCGGTATATAATCCCACACTTGTCAAAAGACTATTGGTCGATTGGTGTCTTCCAACGAGAACAAAATAATATGCACTATTTACAAATTGATAATTGCATTGTAATGCCCCGCCCATTAACTGAGCTCCCGCTGGTTTAAAAGCCTGGCCATTCACCAAACACCCAAAAGTATTGGCACCAGTTTGGGTTTCGGGGGGTAGTTGATCAATAGGTTTAACCGTTTTATGTTTTTTGCAGCTTGCACTCAGTAAAATAATACTTGCAGTGATAAGTAAAAGCTGTTTCATGATTAAGTTGGATCCAACAACGACTAAACATGTGACAAAAATGTATTACGCTTCGTATAACGGCAAAGACGGAGGCTCCACTTCCGCTATGGAAGAATCTTTCTCGTGAAGTTCTAAAGCGTTAAGTAATGTTTTAAGTTTAAATTGGTCATTACCCAATGCTGCTAAAAGGTCTTCTTCTTTACAGGCTTTCAACGTATCTACGTTCCATAAGTCATGTTTAAGTAAAGTCAAGTAATCCGAACGAGTAAACGTACCGCCTATGTATTTAGCAATATCATACATTTGGCTTGGGATCCCAACTTCTAGACGCACAAATAGTTTCGCCACGCGATCTTGCAACTCTAATCCGGGATGAAGGATTTCTGCAACTCTGGCAGCACAACCTAATAGATCGTGTGTTCTCGATGTAATTCCTCTTACAGGACCAGAAATTCCCTCAAAGCGGCCCCCATGTCTTGTAAGTATTTCTTCAATCTCGTTTAACGGCTTATTTGTAATCCAAAGTAAACATGCAACGGCCTTTTTGAAGCGCGCAGCTATCCTTCGTACTTCAACTCCAGACCTGAGTCTTTGTAAAATGTGCGAAGGGATATTTTGAAACCTAAGCTCATTTAACCAGGAGTCGAGTTCCTTTTGAGGTCCTTTAGGATTGATGGGAAAAAGAACTTGATCTAACTCCATCGTAATTTGAGTCGCCGCTAATAAGGCGGTATCAGTAATATCACAGGCCTGCAAAGGTGCAAACATATCCACTAGCCTAGTAATAGATTCTACTTCGATCCCACCTTGTCCCGCTAGCCACCCCAATTCTGTCAGCTTGTATTTATTTGTTTGGTTTCGCTCTATAAGTTTGTGGTGTTCCAAGTTCATGAGAGATTGCAACAACTTGTCATGGTCCCATTTCCACCCTGGATTAAACTGTGCTTTTTGAAAAGCTCCGAAGCTGCATTCAAGAAAATTGATAATATCTTCTGCAGACATCCCAGACATTTCATTTTTGGTTGTGCGCCTAGCAGCTACTAAAACGCGTACAATAAGAGATCGAGGATCAGTATTATCCTTTAAAAATTGAGATACGAGATCTTCAGGCACTCCTTTGATATATCTATTCCAGTAAAAAAGTTCATCTCGTGCTGTCGTTGCTATCAAAAATGACGAACCTTTTGATGCAAAGCCTAGGCGGCCAGCACGGCCAACTATATTCTTGTATTCCGCAATCGAGTAGGGCTGAGGAGTATCTCCTGGATGTTCGAGGCCAACTATAACTACTGCTTCTGCAGGAGTATTTACACCCATGGCAAGTGTGGTGGTCGCCGCAATGACTCGAATTTTACTATCTCTTTCTCTGAAGTGTTCCTCTATTACCAATCTTTCATCACGGTCTAAATCTGCGATATGAAATGCTACGCCTTGCTGCAAACATTTTTTTAAGACAGTTGATACCAAAGAAGGATCACCATTGGGCAAACTGGCTAATGCATTTTCAGCGGGAGGTAGATTTAAAGCTTCAGCTAAATAATTTGCAGTTCCGCGTGCTTTGCCTTTAGTCTCTCTAAATACTATTACTTGTTTGCCTTCTGAGACTAATTTTCTTACAAGAGGTATTACCCAATCTTGGCTGCTTCCTTTTCTAAACTCTCGACTAACATAATTTTGATGTACTTGTTCCTCATTCGTTTCTGAGTCAACATACCTGAAAGCACCATATGAAGTAACAATACCCTCATTTAACGGGACTGGTCTCTCCTCCCTTTTTAGCAACCGAGCATTTAACCATTTCTCTAAGCCATTTGTATCACCGATGACAGCAGATAACGCTATAACTTGCGGTTCAATGCCTTGCTCTCGTCGGACTCGCAAAAGTGTCAAGATGAATTCAAGATTAATTCCTCTGGTTTTGTCTGTAATCATTTGGACTTCATCAATCACTATTGTTGAGACCTGCTCCAGAATGTGAGGGAACCCTAGTGCTAGAGCTGTAAACTTCTCGTAGGTCATTAAACAAATGTCATATTGATTACGCATCAAATATGGAACATCATCATTTGCATCTCCAGTTGCCCGTATTGTTCTAATTCCATACGAACCATAAGCAGTTGTAAATGCTTTATGCTTATCATTGACTAGTGCTTTTAAGGGGAATAAGAATATAGTTCGTTTTCTTTTTACCGTTCCACAAATAGTAGCCAATTCCCCGATCATGGTTTTTCCTGACGAAGTGGGAGCAGACACCACGAGATGATCTCCATCTAAGACTCGAAAACCGTTTATTGCATCTATTTGCAATTGATTTAACTGCTTTATCTTGCCACTCCATGTTTCTAAAATTTCATGAGGAAAGCCGTACTGCTTTAATGTCTGCAAGTCTGCCGAAACAGGAACTTTTGAATACTGGGGAAAATACTTTTTATAAACAGAGCCGGGAAGAAATACCGGAAATGTGAGAGACCCCTCTATTGTTCCTCGCATTGAAGGATGCTGATGTTTTCCAATTTCGTTAGCTGCTGCCACAACTCGATCTGTTACATATTTAAGAAGTGAATAAATATCAATCCTCCCCTCTTTCCTGACCTCCTCAGCTCCTTTTAAAGCTTCCAAAAGAAAATAAGATAGGAACCCGTGGCCACGTCTCTGATTCTCCCATGCCTTTTCGGTAGCTAAAGAAGCAGTAAAAATTATCCTTCCCTCTCCAGCCATTTGTTGAAAAATGTTTTCAGGCGAAGTGATTTCTCTTGAAGAAAAATCGACTTGCAGTGCTTTCGCACCAAGCCCGCCAGAAAAGCAACAATCAAGTATTAGAATTAGACGCTTCGCTGGAATCTTTGTAAACCAGTCAAACAATTGAGACAACGGAATACATGTACCAGGCAAATCGTAAATCTCTGCATCGTAAGTAATCAATTCATGGGTATCACTTCCATGCCCCGAGAAAGCTATTATTACTACATCTTCCTCACTACAATTTTGCAATAGCATAAACTCTCGTTCAATTGAAGATCGCGTGGCGTCTTGATCTACAAGGAGTTTTGCGTCTCCCTTTAAATTATCCGAAAACAAAGAATATAAAGCTAAAGCGTCGTTCTTCGCGCAGTTGAGCCAATTAATATCATTTGACAGGTATCTATCGATACCAATGAATAATCCCTTAAAACTCATAAGTTATAAATGAACTGTGTTTTATTTGCGGCCAATGTAAGGCCTAATTTAGTGTATTTTTATATGTAATAAAATAAGATAATACAAATTACCGTGCTGGAAAGTAGATGCATATAGGACAGGAATATACGATACATCGTAGGGTTACCTGGACAGCATCGGCGAACTTCTGACTAAGACTCTTACTCGATCATAGAAATTGGTATCTTTGTTTTGATAGGTAGAAACTGTGAAAAAGTAAAAGACGCCAGCACACCCGCTGGCACGCTCTTTAAAGTAAGACACAAAATTGACACACTTCACAAGTAAATAATTAATGTTCAGGATTTAAAGATTCCAGTCCTGGGCACAAAGACCCCGCATCACGTAGTGATGCGGGCTTTTTATTTTGGTAGCGTTGAAAGCTTGCTTGCATAAGCGGACAAGATAAAAAGCCACGAGGCCGACGCAGGAGGCCGGGGTCTTTGAATAAGCCCCTCGCAGACGTATTGGATCATGAAATAATCCAGTCCTGGGCACTTTCCAGTTTATGTAACATTATGTAAGAAAAGTCCTCTTTTGGAGGACTTTTTCATTTTTATCCTTCTTGCTTACTGTTTTATTCTAATTCAAAGCTTACAGAAACATTTCCTGAACCAAGGGCAGCAACAAGCCCTGTAATATCATCTATGCGACCGAGCCTTGTATAGCTATAAGAGGTAGAAAATGTTTTATAAAACAGCACTACCGTAACAGAACCGTACAACATCAAATCGCCGTTTTGAATGGTTTCGGGATTAGAGGCACTTGCTGGAAGGCTTTGGGGCAAGTCAACATACTTCTCATTACCATTTAACTCTATCATATTAACTGACATTGGTAAGCGGGATTTGAATGCAGTTGCTGCTTGATTGTCATACAATGTTGCAGTAAACATGCTGTTTCCGATTTTGATTTTCATCTTACTACCTGTTAGATTTGAATTGTTGTTGCTGTTGTTGTCTGCCGGAGAAGTATTCTTACTGCAAGATGCACAACTGATAAGTGACATTGCAAAAAATACAAGCATCAGTAATTGTTTCACAATAATTGATTTAAAATGCTCTCTTCGCCTTTGCCAGTTAAATCGCAAACTTTACTTCACCAAGCCACTTTACTATTGCAGGGTCACGGTGGTCAATGAATAAACTTGTTTTTGTATCCAGCGTTTGAATTGCTGCCATGTCTTCGGTGCTTAATTCAAAATCAAAAACGTTGAAGTTCTCTTCAATTCTTTCTTTACGAACTGACTTTGGAATAGCCACCACATCTCTTTGAATTAACCAGCGCAAAACCACCTGTGTAACACTCTTATTCAACTTCTTACCAATGCTTTGCAATAATTCGTTTTGAAATAGATTGTTTCTCCCTTCGGCAAATGGACCCCACGATTGAATTTGCACTCCGTTTTCCTGTAAGAATTTTTGGGTTTCTATTTGCTGGTGAAATGGATGTGTTTCTATTTGATTAACTGCCGGAACAATTTCGTTGTGAACAATCAAATCTGTTAACCTGTCCGGGTGAAAGTTGCTTACACCAATGGCTTTTATTCTGCCTTCCTGGTAAAGTTCTTCCATGGCTTTCCATGAGCCATATACATTTCCCAAAGGTTGATGAATTAAATACAGGTCGAGGTAATCTAACTGCAACTTCTTTAATGACTTTTCAAAAGCCTTCTTTGCATTTTCATAGCCTGCATCCTGTATCCAAAGTTTAGTAGTAATGAACAAGTCTTGCCGTGGCACACCGCTTCTTTTAATGGCTTTACCTACTGCTTCTTCGTTCATATAGGCAGCAGCGGTATCAATCAGCCGGTAGCCTATTTGCAAAGCATCATATACACTTCTTTCACACTCTTCCTGGTCAGTTACCTGATAAACACCAAACCCTAAAATGGGCATCTCTACACCGTTGTTCAATGTGACGTTTTTCATGTCTTTTACTTTTGCTCTTTGTGTTCTGTAATTAAATAGGTTTTATTTTCATTCTTGAATGTTGTCGTTTTCCATCTTTAATGAGATTATTGGTTATTGTATTCTTCGTCCGTCACCGGCTGCAACCATTGAACAATGCCTTTTTCTGTTTTTGGCAATATATACATCTGTTGCAATCCTGTGTCCTTGCTTGCACCATGCCAGTGCTCAACATTCGGTGGGCATTTTACAATTTCCCCTTTTCGGATTGTCTGTTTCGGCTGCCCTTTTACTTGGTGAAAACCGACACCGTCGGTAATCACCAAAATTTGTCCTGATGGGTGAGTGTGCCAATTGCTTCTTGCTCCTGGCTCGAAATATACATTTCCAACGACTGTATTGTAGATGCTGTCGTTTGCAACCAAGCCGGTATTCCAGGCTTTACCGGTAAAATTTTCCTCTGGTCCTAAGTCACCTTTTGGAAAGATGCTTTGCAATTCGCTGCCTCCTTTGTTGGATTCTTTTTCCATACAACCAATTGTTTGTAAGGCCAAAAAAGCAACTGCGGTTATCAAAAATGTTTTCATCCTACTGTATTTAATGCGTTGAAACGTTTGTTCTTGCTGACGAAGTTTCATTAACTTTTGCTGTTTTGCTTCCATTTTCACTGTTCAGGTGTTGGGTAAAGAATGCAGTTAATTTATCAAAAGGAATAACATCTAATCTGTCGTACAAATCAACGTGAACTGCCTTGGGAATAATCACCAACTCTTTCTGACCGGCTGCTGCTTTGTATGCATCTTCACTGAAATAACGTGAGTGTGCTTTTTCTCCTGCAATCAATAAAACCGGACGTGGTGCTATTTCCTTGATGTATGTCAAAAGGGGAGTATTCATAAAGGATAATGCATTGGTAGAAGTCCATCCGCTATTCGAGTTCAAAGAACGAGGATGAAAACCACGAGGAGTTCTATAATAGTCGAAGTACTCTTTTACAAATTGAGGTTCATT
>Ga0222622_10000061_pt1 | contig 40136 bp, 20 predicted proteins | sample PLM2_5_b1metaG_FD_177335 | JGI IMG/M metagenome (GOLD analysis project Ga0222622, IMG submission 177335) | Groundwater sediment microbial communities from an aquifer in East River, Colorado, USA - PLM2_5_b1 | ecosystem: Environmental > Terrestrial > Soil > Riparian zone | place: USA: East...
ACGAGACGACGACGCACACGCTGGCGTCTTCGACCCGCGGGCGATCTGCTACATGATGTCGAACGGCGCGATCAACAACTACACGGCAAAACATGCCGGCGCCGACCTGCTGCACGAGCGCACGTTCTTCCGCTATCTCCTTCGGCGATCGATGAGCAACGGATGCGAGGATCGATCAGCACCGTACGAAGAGGCGTTTGCCGCGAACGTCGAGCTGTATCGCCGCCAGCGCATCGAATCACTGTCCGGGCCGGGCTCCTGCCTCGCGCAGACCACCGAGCTGCGTGAACGCCTGCCACTGGTGCTCGAGGATCTCGGCGCGCGATCGCTACTCGACGCGCCTTGCGGCGACTTCAATTGGATGCAGCACATTCGCCTGGGGATCGACGAATACATCGGCGTCGACGTGCTCGGCGAAATTGTCGCGCACAATCAGTGGCATCACGCAGCACCGCACCGCCGGTTCGAGCGCGCCGATCTGCTGCGCGATCCGCTGCCCCGCGCCGACGCCGTGCTCTGCCGCGATCTGCTCACTCACTTGTCGTACGACGATATCAATCACGTTGTCCGCAACTTCAAAGCGAGCGGCGCAACGTATCTGCTGACGACGACCTTCACTCGTCCGCGTCCCAACCATGACACGGCGGGCGGTGAATGGCGGCCGCTCAACCTGACCAGCGAGCCCTTCAACTATCCCGTCCCGTTACGCCTGCTGAACGAGAAGTGCTCGGAGGCTGGCGACACCTTCAACGACAAGAGCCTTGGCGTCTGGCGACTGTGCGATCTCTGACGCGGCACACCGAGCTTTTTACGCCTGTCCTGCCACTTCATGCCAACGCATCCGGTCCGCAGCGCACGAGAACTCGGCTCGGAGATTCGGCCCGGCGAATCCAGCCTCATTCAGCTCCAGCGAGTCAACAGGCCAGTGGTGCCAGCGCAGCAACAGCTGCTTCCCGCGGCCGGCCGCCTGCCACGTGCCATGCGGCGAAGCCGGTCCCCTGCTCCAGAACACGCCATCGGCGAACAATCGAATCGTGCCGGACCACACGCGGTGCGCAGCACGCAGATCGAGGATCACGGATCCATGATCGGTTCCGGTCACCGCCGCGTGGACGCGGCGCATTTGCGGCGGCGGGCACCAGTGCCCCGTGATCATGTCGTTCGTGAAGTCCGGAAAGCAGGCGCCGAGGCCATGCAGCGCATCGCTAATTTCCCAGCGCGCACGCTCCCGGGGCACGCGTGCGCTGAACACCACATCCTCGTCGCACCGCGGCACGACAGGCTCGGCGACGAAGTGTTCGATCAGCGAGCGAGACATCAAGTACCCGGCGCCGCCGCTGGCAAATCCCTTGGACTCGAATTCCCGACTGCCGACGAAATCGACGCCTGGCCGCGCCAATGCTGTCAGCCGCTCGAGGTGCACGTAGGTGTCGTCGTCGCACTTGAACAGGTACTCGAAGGCGAGGTGATCGAGCGCATGGCGGTAGAACGCATGCACCTTGATCGACAACGAGTCGTAGTCGTCTGGCACTGGCAGACAGATGACATCCGGCTCGACCGGAGCTGGACCGTCGCCCACGAAGAACACGCCCTCGATCGGCGACGGAACGTGCCGCAGCCACGTGTCGCGGACGGCCACGCGCCGTTCGCGCATGCCGCGGCCCGAGCAAATGCCGATCAGAACCCGTGGAGAGGGACCAGCGATCGGATTCATGGGTGTTGCGCGCTATTATCGGCCAACTTGCCGCGAACCTGTCGGCCATGATGGGCCCGGCGCTCGTTCAATGCACGGCGCTGGGATCGTTCGGACGATTCGGCAACCAGCTCTTTCAATATGCCTTCACCCGGGCATACGCCGAGCGCTACGGCGCCCTTCTCGAAGTACCCGAATGGCTCGGACGACGGGTGTTTGGTTTGGACGACCCGTACCCTTCGCGAGTCCTTCCTCGATCGATGCAGGACTGCGTTCCGTGGGGCCAGGTCGACATCGATCTGTTCGGCTATTTTCAAAAGACGGAGTGTCTGTCGATTCTGTCCCGCGACCGGTTGCGGCAGTGGTTTCGGATTCGGCCACAATGGGAGGCGAAGGCGCAGCTCCCCGGCAAGCCGTATATTGCCGCCCATCTGCGGCGCGGTGATTACGTCAGCCGATACTCGTCACTCTACTGCACCGTCAGCCGCAACTCGTACATCCGGGCCTGTGAACAGTTCGAGCTCGATGCGAGCCAGCTGGTCTGGGTCAGCGACGAATGGCCTCGCCCTTTCTGCGACCCGGAACTCGACTTCATGTCCGATTTCCTGATCCTCAAGCACGCCGATGTGCTGTTGCGTGGGAACTCGACATTCAGCTTCTGGGCGGGAGTTCTGTCAGATGGACGCGTCTTCAGTCCACTGGTCAGTGGTCTCCGAGGCGAGCACGACGTCCCATTCGTTCCGGGTAACTGGCCGAGATGCGCGGACTTCTGCGACGACCTGACCATTCCGGACTGAGCCGTTTTTTCAGCTCCTTTCCATCCAGACGATTCGCCGTGATGGCCATGGCAAGTTACCCTTCCCCTGGCAGACACATGTTTTCGAAGAGGATGTCGTGCGGCCACCGATCAACGATCCTCCACCGGCCGGGAAGCCTATCGTGGATCGTCTGAACGTTGATCTGCCCTTCATACATCTCGTTCTCGTAGTACTCGGTGTAGAAGAAGTGCGTATTTGTGAGCGCGCGATCTCCGCCTGCTAAGACGAGATCTTCGGCACCCTGAACATCGCACCAGATGAAATCGATATGCGGCAAGCTGTACAGATCGTAGAAGTCGTTGAGCGCGATAACTCGGACCTCGGTGTGCCGCTCAAACGTGCACCAGGGATGAGCCTGAAGGTGCTCAACTGGCTTCTTGAGGGACCCGGACAGCGTGTGCTCACAATCGGACCGAGGATTCTTTCCACTCGATTGGTTGAAGAGAGCCCGATGATTGGTTTCTCCGACCGCGGCTTCGATCAGATGTATGCAATCAATGACCGGACTCCGCTTGAGGACCGCGATGTTGCGCGGGTCTGGCTCGAACGCGTAGTACTCGAGAATGGACTCGGGATCATTGTCGAATATCTTGCGGACAATGGTTTCCGTGTCCTCGCCCCTCGCCGCGCCAATCTCCACGATGATCGGATGACTGACGTTCCTGACGGCGTCCTCCAGATACTTCAACACTTGTCCCACCTGTCGAAACCGCTCCTTAGCGCCTCGCCGCTCTTCTTCGGCCGTTATGTCACCTGATTGAACCGTCGATCTGCGTGCTCGGCGATGGCGTCAGGCAAGCGGCAGCTCGCGTGTGAGCGTGTCGAAGCGCAGCGTCGTCCTCGGCGGATCGTGAAGCGCCAGCCGCCGCCGCTGGATCCACAACCGCGGGTTGCCGTCGACGTCGCGAGCGAGGACCCATTGACGCTGGAGCCGCAGTCCGAACCGCGGGATCGTTGACGGCTCGATTTGGTGAACGGGCTGCACCTGGTTGGCTGGATTCGCCGCGAAGTTCGCCTTGTCATAGAGCACGCGCGCGACCGGCTCCGGAAACAGCGCCGGCGGGGTTGCCTCGAGATCCGCGAGGCGCCCCTGCACGAACCGACGGCGACCGCCGACCTCCTGCAGCACGTAGGGATGCCAGTAGCGGCGCGCACCGATCGACGGGCGATAGCGATACTGGATCCGCGCGCTTGCGTCCACCGGCGCGTTGTCCGCGGGGCGCGGTCCGACCGCGGCTGGTTCGGTCGGCAGGTCCCTGCCGTCGGCGCGCAACTCGACAGCGAACACCGCGTTCGCGTCTTCGTCGATCCCGAGCAGCACGTCCTCGATCGGGTCGCTCTGCAGCGGCGTTGTCACCGACGGCCACACCACGAGAGACGTCGAGTCCAGGCCACGCACACGGAACAGTTCCCAGTTGGGAGGCGGCGCGATCGTCCAGGCCTGGTCGAACGAATCGGTAACCTGCACCTGGTTCAGGCGCACGATCGATCCTGCCTGCGCGCGGACCGGGAAGGTGAACCAGTCGTCGGCGTGGCTCACCACCAGATCCACGAGCAGCATCGTCGCGAAGTGGCCGCGGTCGGGCGGGAACCCTCCGATATCCACTTCGTGGTTCTCGATTTCCCACCAGCGCGGGTTCGGCGCGCCAGGGTAAGTCATCCGATTTGGCAGCAGCCGCTCGGTGGTGGCCTGCGCGGCGCTGAGCGGAAGCGGTGCGTCGGCGTCGACCGAGTACCAATCGAGGCGTCCGCCGTCGTGACGCGGAACTCTCAAGTTCGTGCCGCCGGAGGTCAGCGTCGCGCTGTAGACGAGCTCCGCAGGGTCCCACTGCTCGGGCGACTCGAGTGGAACATCGGCGAACACGGCGTGCGCCGGATTCTGCAGCCAGAGCGCGTAGCCATCGTACGCGCGGCGGTTCAGCCCGTCGTACGGCGCGGGAAGATTGCGCAGGCCGAGTGCCTCGTCCGCCGGGTCGATCGGCCCGAGACCCATCGCATCCGCGTATGCCTTGCCGAGATGCAGACGCCGGCCGATCGTCCACCAATCGGACGCTTCGCGCTCGATGACTCCCTCGAGCGCCACGCGCGCGGGATCGAGTTCGGGGGCGCCGGGCAGCGGATCGACGGCCACGCTCTGCGTCGTCACGTCGACCAGGACGGGCGACGAGGCATCCTCGCCGGTGTGCTCACCGAGCTGCCATTGGCGGCCGAGGAGCCACAGCGGATCGGCAACCTCCGCGCGGAATCCGCGATCGAGATCGCCGGTCGGCTGACGCGGCTCGAGCCGTCGAAAGAAGGCAATGCTGGCCATCAGGGATACCTTTGAAGATCGACGCCGGCCGGCGGCGCCGGCCACATCATGGACGGCGCGACCGCCGACACCTGGCCGAGGCCGCTCGATTGCGCCATGCGCACGCGCGCGAGACGCCGCGCCTCGAGGACGATCGCCGCGAGGTCGCCGTCGGCGAGAAGACCGTCGGGCGAGGGGGGCACGCCCAGCAGAATCGCCTGCGGGGCGCGCGCCGCAGGGGCGTTGAACCCGAAGCCCGCGGTCGTCGTGTGCTCGATTTCCGGGACGACCTCGCTCCACGCGTCGAGCAGTCCAACGGCACGCATCCCGGTTCCGGGCGCGATGCCGTCGAGCGCGCCCGGCGGTCCGTAGGCGACAAGCAGACCGCTCGCGGGAAGACGCCCGGTATCCGGATCGCGGGTGCCGGTCTGCTGCCACAGATCGCCGGGACGATCCGTCCACACCTCCAGGAGCGGGACGCCGTTCGTGATGACCGCGTCGAACTGCGCCCCCTCGATGCGCGCGAGCGCCGGTCGCACCGGTGCGACGACGGCGAGCCAATCGCGATCGACGGGATTGACGATGGCGCCGGGCGGACGTACGTCGTGCGTCAGCGCGAGCGAGAGCGGCGCCAGATCCACGCGGCCGAGCACCGGCCAGCGCCCATCGCTCACCGCCAGCTCCGCGATGAACCGCGCCACGTCGGTACTCGAGAGATCCGCGCGCGAGGCCGCGGCCGGCAGCGCGCGCAAGCGATCGCTCAGCGCGGCGGCCGCGCCCGACAGCCGTGCGTCCACTGTCTGCTCCGCCTGCGGTATCGCCGTAATGCCCCATCGCAATGCACGCTGGAGCGCCGCCGCCTGCACGCCCGCGGCTGCACCGACCGCGGCCAGGAGCGAATCGCGGACCTGCGTGGCCAGCGTCTCGAGCGACGTCAACCGCGCCCGCAGTTGGTCGGCGACCGCCGCGCCCGATGGTTTGGTGTCGCTCACCAGATGTTTGGGCTCCGCAGGCTCGCCGCCGCCGATGCCGACCAGACCTCGCGCGCGACGATGCGTCCGAGTGCCGGGAGAGTCGGCGCGAATCGCCGATGCCGGCATTCCGGCGGTGGCCGCGACGAGCTGTCTCATCGTGCCATCAGGCAGCACCGCGGCATCACAGGCCGACAGCCCCAGCGCCGCAAGCGTCACCGACAAGATCGTGCCGCCGGGAAGATCCACCTGCCACGACCACGACACCGACGCTGGCGCTCCGGTCGCCGACGCCACGAACGCCGCGAATGCCGGATCGGCCACGAGCGTCGGGCTGGTGTCGAGCGTGATTGCCGGAGGCGCCGTGTCCGGCAGGCAGAACACCGCGGTCGTCGCGACGGCCCGTCCGGAGCGCCGGGTGTGGAGCACTTCGAGCGTCGGGGGCTGCGCGAGGCCGGCGGCCGCGTCCATCGCGGCGCCGGCGGTTTCACCGCGTCCTGAGACAACGCGATGGACCGCTTCCGCGACGAGGAGATCGCCGTACGCGTCGAGCGCGCCGCGCAGGTCTGTCAAGCGCGCCAGCGTGGCCGGCGGCAGTCCCAGCGCGTTCGGGTCGGCGTGGAGCGCCGCGACGCCGTCGCAGACGCGGCGTCCCGCGTGCTCGGCGCGAACCGGAAACTGCGTTCGCAGCGCCTGAATCTGCGCCGGAACGCCGACCACGCGCTCGACCTCGGCGCCGACGACCTCGGCGAGGTGTCCGCCCGCGCGCACGCCCGCGGCGAACCAGTCCGCCATGCGCGCCGACGCGGAGTCGATGTTCATGCTCCACGTCTGCGCTTCCGGATGCGAGATGGCGCGATCGCGTAGCACGATGGCGGTGTACGCTTGCTCCTGCGACGGCGCGTGCAGCAGGCCACCAGCAGTGGGACCGGGTTGCCCGGGACCCGGCGCATCGACCCATCCGTAGATCCCCAATTGCCGGTGCCAGGCCGCACCTTCATCGTCCAGCCGGCGCTGCGCGAAGCCGGTGAGCCACGGGTCGAGCCGATGCGACGCGGTGTCGAGCACCGCGCGCATCGCGCGTTCGATCACGTCCACCGGCAGATCGACGAGCGTCGCGCACGCCTCCTGTAGATGATGTCGGAGCTCCGCTGCCGGACCGGCCGGCGCGTTGAGCACGGCGCGCACGGCATCCTGCTCGAGACGCGGGCCCATGGCCGGATCCCAGAAGATCTCCGGCGCAACCGCCGCCGGCGCGTTCTGCTGCTCGCGCCACAACTCGGCCGCAGCCACCCAGTGCGCAAATACGAGCAGGCGCACCAGTAACGAATTCGGCACGACGCCGCGGGTCAACGTCTTCCACAGGCCTTCTCTGAAGATCGCGGCGATGTTGAAGTTTGGTTGTCCGAGCCGCTTCAGCAGATCGCGGAATTGATCTTCCGGGAGATTGTCGGGAAGCACGAGCGGAATGTCGAGATCGACCGGCCAGCCAAACGCCGCCGCCGGCAGATCCGGCGAGATGTTGGCGCAGACGTTCCGCGCGTTGGCGACCCACGCCGAGTACGCGGCGATGAGCGTGGTCCACACCGGCGAATCGCCCGACATCAGCCAGAACAGATAAAGCACTTCGAGCGGAACGATCCAGCGGGATGCGTAGCCGTCGCTCGACGGTGTGCGCGCGAGGAGATCGAGCAGCTGGTCGGTGTCGGCGCCCGCGGTCGTGCCGTTGTTCTCGGCGGCCGTTGCCCACGTCTCGCGCGCCGAACGCAAACAGTTGAGCGCCGCTGCCTCGAATGGCGGATCGTTCGCGCCGGCACGCCATCGATCGAGCGACGTCATGGGCAGCAACCCGTACGGCTGCCTGCCGATGCGCAGCGTCGGCAGCGATCCTTCAGGACGAAGCGCCTCGACGGCCCACGTCCCGGCGAGATGCGTCGGCGCGCCGAAGCCAAAGAGATCTTTGAACGCATAGCCCCACAACGGGTACCACAGTCCCTGCACGAGCGCGCGCGCGACTCGGCTGACGTCCGTGTCGCCGCCCAGCAGCGGACGTGCGTTGTTGCTGGTGCCGGTGAGCGTCACCGCGACCGCGCGGGCGCCAGGATCAGTCGCGCCCTGTCGGCGGCCGACGCGCAGCCAATGGTCCGGATCGCCGTCGAGGGGCGCCGCCCTGCCTCCTTCGACGGTGTTGGTCGGCGTCCCCGGCGCGAGCAGGCCGACGTGCCCGTAGTCGCAGTGGTGCGTGAACCAGTCGTCGGCGGGTTCGTCCGAGAGTCCGACGGCGAGGACGAACGTGATGTCGTCCGCGCGCGCACCGAGATCGAGGTTGACCGCGAGACCGATTCGCTCCGCCTCGGCATAGCTTGTCCACCATCGCCGCTCGCCTGCCGACAGATCAGGGAGATCCAGCCGTGCGGCAGCGAGGCGATCGACCACGAGTGTCGCCACCCGCTGCGGCGCCACGCCGGCGCGCCCCAACCAGATCTCGATCCGCGACGGAATACCCCGCGTCGTCGGAAACAGCGGCTCGGTCCGTGTGCGTACGGGCCGCACGATTGTCGGCTGGCCGTCGGGCCCGGTGGTCATCGGAAATTCCCGGATCAGCCACGCGGCACGCGCGCCGCCGACGCGGCCGACGAACTCCTGCCAGAGCCGCTGCCCCGGCTGTCCGTCGAGCTGACCGTTGGTCGCGCGCCACAATCGCTCGACGAGATCCAGTTCGTCGGCCGAAGCGAGCGGATCGAAGCGGTCGATGATCGCCTCATCGGGAACGATGCGCAGGCGCATGTGCCACGACTGCCCCGGCGCGGATGGCGCGTCGAAGCGCGTTTCCAGCCGGACCGGCAGCAACACAGGAACGACCGGCACCGGCGCGGGCGGCTGAACCGGCGGCAAGAGCCGGCAGCCGGTGTACACGAGGCTGTGAAAGATCTCCTCGGTGACAATCGGTCGATCGACGAGATCCTCGAGCCGACGCAGCTGGCCGCGCGGCTGCGCGTCGCGAAAGTCGAGAATCGCCTGGAAGATCGCCTGCAGACGACGGGGGTCGTCGGTGATCGGACGCGGCCCGGTGGTCAGGCGTGGTGGACGCGTCCCGGGAGCGACCGCCGGATCCATCGCGAAGTCGCGCGCGAGATCCCGCCAGCTCGCGGCGGCGTTGATCCACTCGAGCGCGCGCAGCGCGCAGCGCTTCCACCGCGTGGGATCGATCGCGGCGTCCTGCACGAGGTCGCGCAGCTTGCGGAGATCGGCGCGCAGATCGTTCACCGATACGCGCAACCGCTCGAGATCGATGAACGTCGCGCGATCGACGGGAGTCAGCCGCGGATTGACAACGCCCGGCCGGTACCAGCGCGGCGCTGCGGCAAGACGGCTCTCGCCGGAGCGCAACTCGGTCTCGAGCTGCCGAATGCGCCCGTTGAGGAATTCGAGTCGGTCGGTCAGAGGCACGCGATTGTCCCCTTACTCAAAGGATCTCGCCGCCACGAATCAGCACCCGCGCCGGGTCGTTGAAGCGGACGCGCGCGAAGTCGGCGCCATTCGGCGCGTCGCCCGGCACGTCGGATCGGAAGCGATAGCCGGGCGGCGGCTCCTCCAGGAGAAACCACATCGCCTGGGCGTCGGACGGCGTGAACGGGAACCCGAAGAACGTCACGTCCTCGCCGATCGATCCCTGGAAGACCGGCCATTCACGTGCCTCGCTGCCGTCGGGCGCCGCGGCCTCGTTGAAGTCGGGCTCGCCGTTCCCGTCCAGGCCGGCGCGGATCGCCGAGACGATCGTGTCCGGATACCGGCGGAACAGATCGGTACGGAAGACGAGAATCAGGTTCTGCGGTGCGACCTGCGCGGGGCGGTGCTGCGCGCCGCCGAGCGGGCTCGCGTCCGGCCACAAGCTGACGCTGCGGATGTCGTCGAGTGGATCGCCGCCGCCGCCGGCGATGCGGCCCCAGAAAATCCGCAGCGGTGTACACGCCGACGCGATGCGCAGGTTCCGCCACCGCAGCTCAGCGAGCGTCTGATGATTGAGTCCGAGCAGGAACCCGTCGACGAACGCCGGGTTCGACTCGAACGCGTAGACCCGGTCGCGCACGAGCTGGTCGACGCCGGGCAACAGCAGATCGGGTGCGACGTCGCGGAGGAAGCGCCACGCCGGCAGGTTCACGCTCGTGCAGGCCTCCGACGGCTGCGTCGAGTTGTCCGGGAGTCCCTGGATCGTGGCGAGCACGCGCACCTTGATCCAGGCGTCCGGACGCGTCGGATCGATCGCGGCTCGCAGATCCACTGCGAGCTGATCGAGATCGACCGGACGGCACAGACGGGTCGGTGGGCGGGTACGAATCGCGGCGACCGCCTCGCCGAGATCCGGCGTGTACGCGGGCTCGTTCTGATCAGTCATCTGCGCCGCGAGCCTCTTGATCTCGTCGCGGTGCTTATCCCAGTCGTCAAGCAGACGAAGCAGCTCGAGCAGCGAGGGAATCGGCAGGTGGCGGTTCTGGTTCAGGTCGCGCGTCAGCCGGGCGATCAGCTTGTCGAGTTGATCGCGCAGCGCCGGCTGCGTGACGCGCTGGGACGCCGTCGTGAGCGCGCCCAGCAGATTCTCCGCCTTCAGTTTTCCGGGCTCGAGCAGGCTTCGCGGATCCGACAGATGCAGCTTCGCGGCGAGATTGTCCGCGTGCAGCAGGCCGGGGGCCGTGCGACCTGGGGGCGGAGGACAGCGGTTGGCCGCGCGCACGACTGCAGACGGGTCCGCGGCGCCCGGCCGCGCGAATCGCGTGCGCGCCGGCCCGCGACGGAGAATCCGGCGTCCCGCGCTCGAGAACAACGCGCGCGGCAGCGGACGGTCGGCCGCCGTGATCCGATCGAGCACGGTTCCCTGATTGGTCACCATCCGCCCGGCGGCGGACCAGAAGAGCGCGATCTGGCCGTCGGCGTTCGCAGGGAGACGGCGCGTCCACAGCGATGCGCTCGCCGCCACGCCGCTCGCGAGATACGACAGCCGCTGATTGACGATCTCGGCCGCGCCGATCTGCTCGACGACGGCGTCGACGATGTCGTCCTGCAGCGCGATGCCCGCTGCGAGCCCGAGGCCGCCGGCGGCTCGATGACGCGGGTCGCTGTTCGCGCTCAGGCCCCACGTCGTCGCCTGCGGATTGGATTTCCACGGACTGCCGTAGAGCGGGAGGCCGACAATTGGACGGCCGCGGGGATCGACTCCCGGCATCTGCAGCGCCGCGGTCGCGTTGGTGACCAGTTGCGGCAGCGCCGCGTCGGCGCCGCCGACTGCGGTGATAGCGCCGCGAATCCGCGTGGCCACTGGCGGCGCGACGTACTGAATGCTGAGATCCGCGCCGCCGAGCGTCCCGACGTTCCGTTCGGCGCGTAGCTGCGCGCAGATCGTCCGGAAGTCGCCGGCCTCGCCGGTGCGAAACGTCCAGGAGTGATAGACCGGCAGCTGGACCTGTGCGTCCGACGTCTGCCAGCGGTTGGTCCCGTTCGCGTTGAACGCCGGGACGATCGCCGCGATGTAGGCGGTGTTCGGCGCCATCTGACGCGGCGACACGAGCCGCGCGACGGCGGTGCCACCGTCCTGCGCAATCCGCTGTTTCAGCTCATCGACGGTGAGCGCCGCGAGATCCGCGTCTTCTATTCCCTGGACGAGATCGATCTGCACGTGCGCCCAACGCGCCGAGCGCGCGAGATCGTGGGCGGCGAGCACCGGCTGCGTGAGCACGGCCTCGGCCTGCGATACGAGTTGGATCTCGCTCTCGGCGCCGATGACCAGCACGATCCACGGACGCAACACGCGGCCACTCGCGACCTGCGGTGTGAACCGCCAGGGCAGATCGAGATCGGCCAGCTCGACGTGCGGCATCAGCGGCGTTTCGGCGTCGGTTGTGAGCGGTGGCGGCATCATGCGCCGTACGGCCGAGGCGGAGAGACCCTGCACGTCGCCGGGTCCGGCGATCTCGAAAGCCGCGGTGCCCTGACGCGTCGTCGCGGTGCCGCGAACGGTCGCGGTCAGCACCACCTCGCCGCGCAGCCGGCCGCCACCGGACGAGGCGCGCGTCGCCACGTCGTACATCCCCGATCGAGTCCACGGCACGAACGCAAGTGTGTGCGCCATCAGACGTTCCCCATCGCCACCAGATCGTTGGCCGGAACCGCGACGCCACCGGTATTTGCGGCGCGGGTGTGCGCGTCGGTCTGGCTGCTGGCCGGCGCAGCCGCGGCTCCCGGGGCGTGCACGACCCAGGCTTCGTTGACAACTGACAGCGCCGGTGCGGTGCGCACGAACTCCGACGTTCGCGCGAAGCGACCTCCCGCAGCGGCGACCACGCCAACAGGAAACGAGACGCTCACCATGATGAGCGGCTGCTGCTCGGGAATCAGGTACGACTGGACGGACACGTTGCGTCCGACTGGATCGCCCGACCGCATATCGAAGCCGAACGTGATCCCGGCAGGCAGCCGCTCGAAGGTCGCCTGGCTGAGCTGCTCCGACGCCGTGCGGTTGAGGAACGTGCCCGGCGCGAAATGATCGCGCACCTCCGTCGCCGGCACGTTGGCCGGCGCCGTCACCTGGAACGCCTGCGGACCGGTCGGGAGGGGCTGGCCGTTGTAACGCTGCAGCTCGGTGTCGAGCGGCAGCACCCGCTGCACCCAGGCGATCCGGCCGTACGGTGGAATCACCGCGCCCGCTTCGTCCGGCTGCGGCTCGGAGACGAGCGCCGACGACGAGCTGCCGGTGCCGCCGCTCGAGCTCATCGACGACGGATCGGAAAGCGAACTGGCGAGGAGATCGAGCAGGTTCGGCAGCGGCGGCAGCGCGACGGACGCCGCCGGCGGCAGATCGAACGATCCGGACCAGCAGATGTCGAAGAAGAGAATCTCGATGCAGAACTCGGCGCTGATCGTGATCGGTCCTGGGCCTGACAACGTGCCCTTCACGTGCACGCCGGCCACGTTGATCGAGCCGATGCGGATACGCATGCCCGCAGTGAACGCGATCGAAAACTTGAACGGGCTGAACTGAATCAGGGCGTCGAACCCGATGAAGCCGATCGCGTTGATCGGCCCGACCTTGAAGCCGGCCTCGATCAGCGCGCCGGTCTGGATCGAGTTGGTGGTGACCGCGAAATAGAGCTCGAGCCGCAGCCAGACGCGGATCGACTCGTCGAGATCGAAGGCGGCGCCGATGCGTGCCAGCTCCGGGAACTGCGCAGGCTCGGGATTGAAGTCCGGGTGGAAGCCGCCGAGCGTGACCATCGCATACGGCTGCTCGCCATAACACAGCCGAAAGGCCGTGTCGCCCGTCAACACGAAGACATAGAAGACGCGCGAGTGCACGAGCGAGGTATCGAACTCGACCATCTTCTTCGGCCGATCCCAGAACCCGGCCAGGTCCATTTGCAGGTGCAGCAGGTCCTCGTCTTCCTCATCGAGCGTGGCGTGCGCGGATCCGAGGAGCGCGATCTTGGTGATGCCCGTCATCCCGTAGGCGTCCGGACTCGTGGCGATCTCGAAGAGCAGCCCGACGTCGAGATGAAAGAGTCCGATCCACGAGACCCGTCCGGTCGGTCCAGCGACGTGGACACCGTCGGCCGCCGGGAAGAGCGCCTCCGCGTCGCCGAGAATGATCGGCGCGTTGCGCACCGGATCGGGCGCGAACAGGACGTTGCCGACCGCCCCCGAGGTCAACCGCTCACGGAGCGCGTCGGTGTCGAAGCGCCGGTTAATCCCCACCAGGCCGCCGACGCCGGTGATCGCGAAGCCGTAGCCGAGCTGAATGCCTGGATAGAACCGGACGCCGAGCACCGCGAGGAACGACGTGCGCCCCTGCGGGGTGCGCTCGTGGATGCCGAAGGCGGTGACGTCGAGCGTGTCGACGATCCTCAGCATCAGCAGTCCGGCGTAACGTTCGGTCGGACCGCCGCGGAAGTCGATGAACCCGCCGCCGGTCACGCTGTCGCCGAAGCGGATTTCGAGGCCGACGCCGGTCGGCGGCAGCAGTCCCCAGTAGCGCCCGTATCCGCCCGCGCCGGTGGTCCCGAACGGCCAGACACCACCCCACGCCCCGAAGCCGTCGGCGACGAGCTTGACCGGCCCGATCTTGCAGGAGACGTGGAACTCGATCCGGATGCGTCCGCCGAAGTCCCCGTCGTGCGCGAGCAGCTCGCCGACGAAGCGGATCGTGTGCAGCTTCGCGTTGAACGTCTCGCCGTCGTCGCCGATGATGAACTTGTTGACGTACCACAGAACATCGAGACCGCTGGCCAGGTTGAGCGTGAGCCCGCGCCCGACACCGTAGGCGATGTCGAGATCCAGGGAGAACTTCCAGCCCTCGCGGAACGTGTCGGTGGGCTGGCCGAACGATCGGAACCAGCGCGGCGCGATGACAATCGCGAGACCGTGGACGAAGGCGCCGATCTCGAAGACCGGCTCAGCCTCGCGGAAGCGCAGGAACGCTTCCAGGTCGGCAATCACCAGGCGCGTGTCGTACGGCGGGCCGAACAGGAAGTCGGGCGCGCCGCCTGGGTTCTCGCGCGCGATCCGGATGGTGACCGGATCATCGGGACGCGCCGGCAGGAACGGGCTGTTCTGCACGAGCGGCTCGAAGGCGCCGTGCCATTGATCCGCGGCGCCGTCGCGGCCAAAGCCGGCGCTGATGCCAGGCACGATCTCCACGAACCAGTTCGAGCCAAGGTCGTAGCGCCATCGATCGCGATCCACGCCAAGCCCGACCCACATCTCGAAGTCGGTGACCTCGCCACCGCCCGTGGCACGGCGATCGGAGCGGAGGATCAGCGACGCCGAGAGATCCGGCTCGAGCCCGGAAGTCCACGCGTAATCGTCGGCAGGAGTCGGGCCGGCGGCGGCAGCCGGATCGCCGAGCGGCAGCGTGATCGAGAACCACGCCGCCGCGGCGGTGCGGAACCTGCCCCACACACCGTTCGGATCGCCCCGCACCTCCGGCGGCGTCGGACCGGCGATGCTCAGGTTCTGGCTGACGATCGCGATAACCGCACGGGGTGCCATCAACAGCAGCCCGGCGAGCACCGCGGGCAACCTGCCTGAATGTGGATGGCCGACGTCGGCGAACAGATCCTCCCATCGCTGCTCGTTGATCAGGGTGTCGGGATCGGTGACGAAGTCGACGAGCGCGTCGTAGTCGACGCGCCAGCGCGGCTGGTCGGCGGTGCCGGCGTTCACGATCACGCCGGCGAGGACGAATGTCGCCGCGGTCCGCGGTGCGCGATCCATCAGCACGCGCGCGGCCAGCTCGGACAGCGCCTCGCGGATCTCCGCGGCGAGCCGCGCGAACGCGGCGGCGGCGACGTTCTCCAGTGCCTGATGCCACTGCGCAACCGCCTGCGCCCATGCGTCGAGGTCCTGCGCGTTGTCGATGGCGGCGGCCGCGGTGTCGAGCGCGTCGAGCGCGTTCCCCAGCGCAGGATCGTCTCCACCAGGGAGCGGCGGCAGCTGCGCCGACCCGCTCTCCAGAGCACTGCGAATCGCGCCCGTCAGTTCGTCGAACACGTGTGCCTCGTCACCCGAGATCCACGGCCATCGTCGTGGTGGCGACGGGGCCCTGATTCTGCTGTCCCTGCGTGATGCGCAGTTCCTGACGCGGCTGCAGCGGCAGCGCGGACGCGAACGAAATCACCGCCAGCTGCGGCAGGCCGACGATGACGCGGCCGATGCGGACGAGATCACTGGCGCGGAGCGCCCGCACCGTGGCGATCGAATTCGCGCGGTTCCATCCGGTCCAGGCCGCCGGGGTGGCGGCGAGCGCGGCGGCGAGATTGCCGCCGACCGGGACGCTCTCGTCGTCGATGTGCTCGATCGTGTAGCGCCAGTCGCCGGCACCGAGGTTGTAGTACGCCGCGACCTCGTCGGCGAAGACGGCCGGCGTTCGCCGCCCCTCGCGCAGGATGCGCCCGACGGCGACATCCGCGGCATCGTCGTACACCAGGTTTCCGGCGGGCACCGTCTCGAGCGCGTCCTTCTGCGCCTGCGTGAGCTGCGCGTAACCGCGGAACGATCGCGAGCGGATGACGCCGAGCTTCATGAACGCGTCGCCGAGCAGATGCAGCAGCAACGTCAGCGACGCAGCGTTCTTCGCTCCGCTGGCGACGAACTGCACGGCACGCCCGGCGGTCGCCGCGCCGGGCGGCGATTCGTACCGCAGCGTCGCCGCGTAGCCGAAGTGGACGTCGCCTGAGAGAATCACCACGCGCTTCCATTCGTTGATGCGCTGGAGCAGGTGTTGAAACGTGACGCCGAGCGCAGCCCACGACTCGAAATCGAATTCCTCACTACCGCCCGCACGGAGTCCAAGCAGCGGCTGGACGACGTGCTCGATCAGGCTGAGGCCGAGGACCGGCGCCGGCGCGACGAGCAGCGTCGGCGTGTCGGCTTCGGCCCCCACCGGGGGCGGCCACTCCTGGTCGAGGGCGGCCGCGGCGACCCGCCCGCTCGGCGCATCGTCTTCGGCAATGAACCGCGCGGTCCGTTCGTCAAGGATCACAACACGGAGCGGATATCCGTCGGCGGGGCCGAGGCGAACGTCGTAGCGCACGCCGCTCTGCAGATCGCGGACGGCGTATCCGCCGGCCGGCACGGGATCGGGAACCGGCATCGCGCGAGTACCCGGGATGCCGAGCCGCGTTTCGAGCGCCGCGTCGATCGGCGAGGGCGCAGAGCCGGCGTTCGGCGGCACGAACGTCGCCGCGGCAAGCGCCAGCTGCTCCTCGGTGCCGGCAGCGGCGAACGCGTCCGGCACGTTGCCCCAGTGCTGGAAGACCAGATACGCGAGCAGCCCGTTGGCCACCAGCCGCCGCCCCTGCTCGTTGCCATAGACCGTCTTCAACCAGGAGTGATTCAGGTTCCAATCGTCGGTGATCTCATGGTCGTCCAGGATCATCAACGTCGAGACGTTGGCCAGCACCTTCCGCACGTCGCGGACGACCGCGAGGAAGAGCGCAAGGTTGGCCGACTGGTCGTCGAACATGGCCTGCGTGAACGCGGGATCCACTTCGTTGGGCGCGGCCGCGCCGAACGCCGGCAGCGGCTGCGTCCACAGGATGTCCGACCAGGCGAGCAGATACAAACCGTAGAACTCGCCGAGCGTCCACACGTGATCAATGCCTTCGTCGGTCGTCATCCCCATCGCCAGCGTGGCAGCGCGGCGTCCCGCCAACGGAGGGCTGGCGCCGAACACCGGCGTCTCGTCGTAGCCGACGACGTCGCGGTCGATGGCGCGCAGGCGCGCCGCGGTCAGCGTCGCCACGTCGTCCGCGTAGACCTGATCGCCGGAGAGGATCATGAGCTGCGGACGGGCCGCGCTCTCCAGCTCGGGGAGCGCGAGGGCAAGCGCGTCGCGCTTGTTCGCGTGCGGACGGCGACAGGATGTGTGAAGGATTCGGAGATTGGCGAGCTGCGACGGCAGGCCGACGAATGACGGGCGGTTGCGCCCGGCGAGCGCGAAGTCGGACCAGTTCGGCGCGCGCCCCGCCGGCCAGGCCGGCGATCCGATCGTGTATTCGTAGGTCGATCCCGCGGCGAAGTTGCCGCCGGTGACGCCGTCCATCGCCAACACCGCGATCCACAATGCCTTGCCGATCCGCGTGGGGGCGACCTGCGGGCCCTGCGTCGCGGTGTTGCCCTGATCGAACACGGTCAATTGCACCGGGTCGCCGGTACTGAGCGCGACCCAGATGTTGACCCGGGTGCGCGTCAAGCGGCGCACGATCGGACCGCACACCACGACCGGCAGCTGCGCCGGATCGATCGCCTGAATGAACGGCATGGCGCCAGCTCGTTCGTGAGGCTCGCTACTTTACGAAGAACAGACTGTGCACCTCCGAAAACGACGCGTGGGAGTCGTCGAACGTCGCCATCACGCGCTTCTCCGCCGTGAGCGCGGCCAATGAAATGGCGAGCATCTCCCGCGTCATCGCCTGCGCGCCGATGAACCACTGCCAGTCAAAGGTGTTGTCGGTCGCCTTGAGATCGAGCTGCACGCGGTTGTTCGCGTTCATCCCGACGCGCCGGATATCGCAAACCTTTTCAATCATGACGTCTCCTTGGGAACTTATGACAGCAGCAGCAGCTCGGTTGCGGCCTGCGAGATGATTGGAGGTCCCCCCCACCGGCGATAGAGCTTGCCGTTGATGTGGAACTCGAGAATGTAGTCGGTGTAGTTGGGCGGCGCCGGCTTGTCGATTCGGTACTGCGCGTACGCGTTCTCGTCCATCCACTTCGTCAGCCAGTAGCCCTTCTGCGGGCCGCCTGAGAACACAGTTTCGCCATTGACCGGGTTGATGAAGCGGCACTCGAGGGTCGCGCCCAGCTCTGGGAACGGCCACCACAGCTCGTTATCGGAGAGTGTCTGTAGCGCGTTGAGAATCGTCCGAGTGAATGGCGACGGCGGCAGCGGAAGCGCAGTTGGGCGAATCTTGCCAGGAATGCGGCGGTAGACACCGACTTCGGCGCCGACTCCGCCGGGAAAGTATTGAATGCCCGCGAAGCCGAGGAACTTCGGACAGAGGCCCTTCCACAACTGAATGACGACCGCCTGCCCGTCGATGACGTCCTCGACGATAGTCGTCGCGTAGCCCGGCCACTGCAGTGCCATGAAGCACGGAAAGGCGGTGCAGAGCTGCTTCCACGACTCGGACGTCTCGTTGTAGGTGTAGCTGCCTTCCGTGTAACGGATCGTGGGGGCGCGCAGATCCGGACCGGACTGCGAGGACCACAGCGGGTTGTTCGCGGCATCGAGCACGACCAGGTTGCCGTCGTCCTGCAAGACGACGAATGCGTTGGGGTGGCCGCCGGTCGGCGTGCTCCAGTACGCGGCGCCCTGCCCCCATCGCGTGATAAATCTGCCGTCCGGCTCCATCACCGCGTACGCGCCGACGTGCGCCTGCTGAGTTGACGTCCACAGCGTCTGCCCGTTCATCACGCGATAGAGCCGCAGGCCGCCGCTGTTCATCATGCGCAGACGGAACCATCCGTTGTTCGATTCGAGCTCCTGATCGATCCGGAGCGACTCGAATGTGTGGAGACGATCCATGCCCCCTCCGTAATCTCCGCCCGCGGCGATACGGCGCGCCGCAACAGACGTGATCACTCATGTCGTCGTGCAGCACTCGCGCGGGTTCGCAGATGCTACTCGATCCAAGCGCGCTGTGGAGGCTCGAGCGGGCATTTTTTTGAGCCGCGAGATGTCGTGGATGTGTCCGAACTACCCGCCTGCGAGTCCGGCGAGATCGAGTTCGCGTCGCGGCTATTCTCCGACCACGACCTGGAGCCCGCGGAGTTCCTGTCGGTGTTAGTCTCTTGCCGACATGAACGCGCTGGACCGCGCCAAGCTGAATCGTACGGATCAGCAAATCGTCCGCCTGCACGAGATCTTCATCCAAGCGTACGACGATGAGTATGATGCGCTGGCGCTGGCCGGACAGGTCGGCGTGCTCAAGGCCGACATCGCTCGCTATCCGAAGCTTCGCAACACCTGGTGGAGCATCCTCGAGGAGTCCGCCAAAGAGCACCAGCTACGGCGGCTGGTCGAGACCGCGCTGCGCGATCCGACGAGCGAGAACTGGCACGATCAGCTCAGCGCTGTGCTGACCGCTGCACCGAGTTCAGCGACTCAAGCCGAGGAAGCGATCGAGCCGAAGACCACCGAAACCGACCATAACCGTCGGGAAGCGTCAAAGCGACCGAAGGTGGGCATGCGCGCGAGGTTGTGGGAGGTCGGTTCTACGTTGACGGTCCGGTTCCTCGACGGACCGCGCGCGCTGCAATCGAAGATCGAGGACGCCGCGGTCCAGTGGCTCGAGTACGCGAACCTGAGATTTGAGTTCGCCGACCACAAGAAGGCGCAGATCCGCATTTCATTTAATAAGGACGGAGGTAGCTGGGCGTTTCTCGGTAAGGATGGCCTCGACGTTCCCGCCTCCGAGCCGAACGTGAACTTCGGGTGGCTCACAGGCAAGTCGTCACGCAAAGAGGTCGAATTGGTCGTACTCCACGAATTCGGACACGTCCTCGGACTCCAGCATGAGCACTCGAATCCCGCGTCGACGCTGAAGTGGGACCGACCGGCGGTCTACAAATTCTTTGCGGCGACAAACGGCTGGTCGCGCGAAGACGTCGACCAGAGCGTCTTCTCCATCTGGCCTCCGGCGTACTTTCCGATCCACAAGGTCTTCGATCGAGAGTCGATCATGATGTACGAGATGCAGGCGAGCTTCTTCGTCGACAAGAAGGAGATCACGAGGAACGGTCAGCTCTCGGCTCTCGACAAACAATTCGTGGCGGCGCTCTACCCCCTCCGCGCTGACGAACGATGAGCTTCCTCGACACGGTTCCGCAGGACTGGACACTGCCCGAGTTGCCGGAGCTGCGCGATCTGCTCGTGCTTGCGTTCAGAACACCGACGTCGGCTCAAGAGATTGCCGACGAAGCCGGCATCGTGCCCGGAACGTTTCCCCATCACCCAACGATGAGGACGACGTGGACCGAGCTCGTCAAGGCGATGGGGAATCAGAAGAAGCTGTCCGCACTCGTCAAGAAGGCGGCGGACGATCCCGGCGCGGCCGCGTATCGGCCGCGATTCCTGGAGATGCTGGGCGGTGCTCCCGCGGTCGCCACAATGCCGCCGGCACCTGCCGGAAGCTGGTGGAAGGGCGACGACGCCGCGCCGGCCGTTGCGGCACGTCTTTTTCCGCAGCGGCTGATGGAGCGACGCAGCCGCCTCATGAAGATTGGCCTCGCCAGCCAGGTCACGCAAGCGGCGCCGAGTGTCGCCAAATTGTCGCTTCGATTCGCGCACCAGACCGCGCACGGCACGGGATTCCTGATCAGTGGGACCGCGATTCTCACCAACCATCACAACGTCGTCCACCCCGAGTACGGCAACGTCACCAGCGTGGTCGCCGAGTTCGACTGTGAGGAAGGTTTCCAGGGCACGCCGCTGGTTCGCAAAGGCCGGATCGACGCCATCGTCGGCGCCGCGGACGACGATTGGGCAGTGATTCCGCTCGAGGCGCCCGTCGAACGATCCGCGCTAAAGCTCGGCACACCGTTCGACATCGGCATCGATGATACCGTCGTCATCATCCAGCATCCGAAGGGCGCCTACAAGCAGTTCAGCCTGGAGCCGCTGGCGATCCGCTACGCTGACGACGGGCGCATCCAGTACGTGGCCGACACGCAGCAGGGCTCCTCGGGATCGCCGGTGTTCAACGACCGGATGCATATCGTCGCGCTCCATCACGTGGAGGTGGAGATGACGGTGAAGGTGGACGGCAAAGCCGAAACCGTCTGGCGCAACCAGGGCGTCCATATCGGAAAGGTGATGCAGGCATTGACGGAACGGGGCATCGGCTTCTCGGTGAACCAGTGAAGGTGGCATGAATATCAGGCCGGACATGTGCTTCGACGTCTATCCTGACGGCGAATGGTTCGATCCGTCGATGTTGCCGTTGCCGATCGATCTGCAGCAGGCGACGTCCAACGAGCTGGCCCTCGCGTGGAAGAAGCAGTGGGAAGCAGGCCAGGAGCTTCGCATACGTTTTCTCGACGGCGATGCCGGCCTGCACGCGCGCGTGGCGAAGCTGGCGGCGCAGTGGCTCGAGTATGCCAACCTCGGATTCAACTTCGGCAACCACTCGACGGCGGAAATACGGATTTCCTTCGCCGACTACGGCAACTGGTCGGCGATTGGCACCGATGCGCTGCAGCGGCCCGATTCCAAGCCGACCATGCAGCTCGGTGGGTTCACGACGCTCAGCGACGAAACGAAGCTGCGCCGGGCGGTGCTCCACGAGTTCGGCCACGCGATCGGGTGCGTGCACGAGCAAGCGAGTCCGGCCATCGCGATTCCGTGGGACAAACCCAAGGTGTACGAGTATTACCGCGAGACGCTCGGCTGGGACGATACGACGATCTTCAGGAACGTGCTGTTTCGCTACTCACAGCAGGAGACGCGATTCACCGAGCACGATGCGCACTCGATCATGCAATACCCGGTGCCGAAGGAGCTGACCACCGACGGATCCGAGATTGGCTGGAACACCGAACTATCGGAGCTGGACAAGGCGTTTATTGCGAAGATGTACCCCGGTCGGTAGGCGGCCTGTACGGGTCACCCTTCCTCCGACGTTATCAAGAGGTACACACGAGTCAAGCCAGGAACGGTCTAGCAGCGTCTTCCCCGGAGTTGATATGCGCATTCTGCCTCTCCCCATGCGCCGGTGGTTTCTCGCGGTGCTCGTGTTCGGCAGGCTGGTGCTCAACGGAACGGGCTTCGCCACGCCGTATGAGCGCGGCGGAAACGTCGACCAGTTCTTCGGCGCATACCGCGAGACGATTCCCGTCCTCGTGCCTCCGTATCATGGCCTCGAGCCCAAGCTCTCGATTTCCTACAGCTCCTCGGCGGCTGACGGGATATTGGGAATGGGCTGGAATCTGGGCGGCCTCAGCGAATTCGAGCTCATCAACGGTCGCCTCGAACTCGATGGCCAATGGCTGATCGGCTGTGACAAGCAGACCGATGTCCTGCCCGGCCCCACCTGGTTTGGCTCGCGCAGCCCCAGCTGCGAGGACGCACAGGGCCAGATGTCCACGCTGTCGGAGAGCTACCTGAGAATTATCGGCGGCAGCAACACGAAGACCGTGTGGCAGCCAAACGGCACGCGAACGGATTACACCAAGGCAGGGACGTCGAACAAGTGGCTCATCGCCGCCATGACCGATACCAGCGGGAATACTGTCACCTACCGCTGGCATGGCGCGGCCGACGGTTTCACGTTCAACGCCCCCAGCTCGATTACCTACAACGGTACGGTCATCACCTTCTACTACGAACCGCGAGCGTCGGCTGCCACATACGCCGAGAACGGCAGCTTCGAGACCATCGATCAACAGTTGACAACGATCGACGTGTGCGTTCAGCTGCCCGGCACGCTGACGCCCTGCGCCCTGGAGAGACCCGATGCTCATCGCGCGCGGTCCTACTCCCTCAGGTACAGCACGAGCCAGACGGGACGACCCCTGCTGATTGATTTCACGATGTTCGGCAAGAACGCACTGTTGACAGCCGCTGGCAAGGTCACGTCGGGCTCGGCAACCCCAACGTTCTCGTTCGGCTGGAGCACTCCCATCCCGTCATTTACCACCACGAGCCTCGGCGACCTGCCCGATTGGGGCCACGACTGGATCGTTCAGATGGTGGACTTCAACGGCGACGGCAAGGCGGATGTGTGTCGCGATCAGCCGGGTGGACCGGGTGGCTGGAACCTCAAGTGCGCGATCTCCACCGGGTCCGGATTTGTCGACGAATGGAAGGGGCAGATCCAGAACTGGGGCGACGATCACAGCGGCGCCTGGGTCGATTGGAACGGTGACGGCAAGACCGACTATTGCCGGATCGCGAACCGCGAACTCTGGTGTGCATTCTCGACTGGCGCAGCGGGAGACGTCACGGCGATCAACGACCAGCAGGTAGGACCGGCGTTCGGTCCGGGCGAGGAAGGCTATGACGGCATGCGCTGGTTCGTCGATTGGAACGGAGACGGCCGCGCAGATTTCTGCCGCGCCCTCAACAAGAACCCTAATCCGTCCGGCAACCTCTCACCCCGCGACACGCTCCAATGCGCGTTTTCTCTGGGGGACGCCAGTGCCGGATATCGCGATCAAAACGAAAACGTGGTGTTCGGTTCTGGCGGCGAGGACCTGCGGGGTGAGCCCTATTCCCGCGCCATCATCGATTTCAACGGCGATGGTGCAATGGATTTCTGCCGGCTCTTGCGCCGTACGACGTTCGAGCTGTGGTGCAATCTGGGTTCGCGCTACGTCGATGACATGGACCGCGGCCATTTCGTCGGTGCCGCGGTGGAGATGATGGGAAGCATCTCCGATCCCGGCTCGGCCGATTCCCAGTGGTGGGCCGACGTGAATGGCGACGGCAAGGTCGATTATTGCCGCCTCACCGGGAACGGGGATCTCCGGTGTGCCATTTCCAGGCAGAGGTGCGGTCCTGCACCGTGCAACGCCACCGGCGTCAACGCCTTCACTGACGTCGTCTGGGCCCGTTTGAGCAATGCTGGCTGGCCGCTCACTCGACGCTTCGGCGACATCAACGGCGATGGGAAAGCAGATTTCTGCTGGAGCGGCGGCGGCACGGTCTCCTGCCAGCTTTCCACTGGACTGTCGTCAGTGGCGGCGCGCCCGACCAACGCACCGGGCGAGGGCCTCTATGAACGGAACTGGATGGCCGATTGGAACGGCACCGGCCGTTCGCAGTATTGCAGCAACACGGGCTCGACCGGCGGCGCCGGTTCGAAGCTGACGTGCGTTGGCTTGAACAGCGGGCAGCTGCTCGATCTGATGACGTCCGTGTCGAACGGGATCGGCGGGACAACGACGATTGCCTACATGCCGTCGTCGGCGTGGTCTGGCTGTAGCCAAGCCGCCGGCAACAATCCTCCGATCATGCCGACCGTCACCGCCGTCACCACGCTCGACGGCACCACCCGCTTCGCGTATTGCGGTGGGGTGATCGATCGCTACACGGGACGATTCCTTGGGTTTCGCTGGTCGCGCGCTACCGATCCTTGCGTCGCCCCCGAAACGGCGTGTCCGTATACGGAGACCACCTACCGAGTGGACTATCGGTGGCCCACGAGGCCGAGCGGCGTCTTCCGATACGGCGGCAGCGCCGCGGCACTGATCGAGAAGACTCTCTATACCTATGCCGATACGACGTCCACACCGTACCGATCCGAACTGATCAAGGAGAGCCGGTTCCTTTATGAGAACAACAATTTCACGCAGCAAGACATCGCGCGCGAGTACGATCGGTACGGCAACCTCACGCGCCTGCTTGATTCGGGCATCGTCGCGGACGGCATCAATCAGCCACAGAATCTGACCGGCGACGATCGCGCGCTCGAACTCGAATACCGTCCGAACACGACGGACTACATCCTGAACAAACCCGCCTCAATTACCGGGCGGGACGGTCTCGACCCTGCCGCCAGGATGATTTCCGGCGTTCGGTACATCTACGACTCCGCCGCCGATTGGGATTCGCCCCCCAGCCAGGGGCGCGTCACCAAGACGCTGAAATGGCTGAACACGACGAACAGTTACATCGGCAGCACGACCGGACCCGCTCCGCACTACGACACGGCCTACGACAGCTCGGGCAATGTCATTTCAGCGATCGATCCTGAAAACAACCTCACGACCTATCAAATCGATCCCACCTATCATCAGTACATCGTCAATGTCACGTTGCCTGCTGCGGGTGCGGCGGCCGTGGCTCAATCCTTCACGAGTGCTCTGAACGACTGGGACGTCCAATGCGGCGTCAAGCTGCGAGAAGTTCAGGACACCAATGGCGGCATCGACACCCGGTTCGCGTACGATCCTTTGTGCCGAAAGATCCGCACCGACTTCGCAGGCGGCGATTACGAGAAGATCACTTACAACGATTTCGGATTACCCACACTGCAGAACACGCAGTACTCGCGCCGGGGCCCGTCAGGAGAGATCTGGGAGCGGCGACAATTTGACGGGCTGGGCCGCACCCAGAGGATTACGCGGACAGGCCCCGACACGGCCGCAGGGATCGACATCGTCTCGGCCGAGTATCTGTACAACGCGCGCGGCAAGCTAAAGGAAGTCGTCAGGCCGCGTTACACGAGTGATCCGCCTTTGCCGGCCGGGTTCTACGATCGCTATCCACAGCAGGCGGTATCTCCGCGGACGTTCTACGACTACGACATCCGCGACCGAGTGGTGAAGGTCACGCTCCCAGACAAGTCGACGCGAACAACCGCGTACTGGCTGCGGCAGACGACGGAGACTGACGAGTCCGGGCACGTGACCGTCACGAATTTCGACCTGCGCGGCCGTCCCACCCTGCGCTGTAGTTCGGTGAACGCGACCTGTCTCAACGACATCGTCTACTACAACTACGACGCGCGTGGACAGCTGTCGACCGTTCAACAGCTGCAACAGAACGGCACGGTGTGGGCTTATTGGCGCTACGACTCTGATTCCCTGGGCCGCCTCGTGTCGTCGTCCGATCCCGACGCGGGCGCACGGCGCTACAGCTACGATGCCATCGGTCAACTGATCGACGAGGCCGACGCCAACGGCAGCCACACGCACTACAGCTATGACGCCCTGGGGCGCCGAACGTCCAAGACCACCAACTACGTCGAACCCTGCACGCCCACCCCGCTGACGCGGTGCTTTCAGCCGGTGCGGTGCTTGCCGTGGCTGGGACCCTGTCCCAAGCCCGTACCGCCGCCGGTGACCGTCACGTGGAAATACGATGAGACGATCGCCGGGCAGTTCAACACCGGACGGTTGACGTCATCGGTCGATCCGTCCGGAGTCGCAACCTACGGCTACGACAGGGCCGGCAATCTCGTGGAGGGCACTCGCAGCGTCGACGGAACGACCTACAGCTTTCACAAGGAATACGACGCGGGCGGGCGTCTCCTGGCGACGACGTATCCCGACGGCAGTACCGTGGGCACGACCGCACAACCGTTGATCTACGACTCGGGCGGCAGATTGAAGGCCATTCCCGGTTTCGTCGACGCCGCGACCTACAACGCCGAAGGCACGCTCACCTCGTACTACGCATCGAACAGCGCGGCGACAACGATCAACATCGACGCCACAACCGGACGTATCAAGGGCTACTCGACGACCGGGCCTAACGTCAGTACGATTGACGGCACGATCGTTCTGGGTACGTATGCGGTGAGCCGCAAGAAGTCTCAGGATTTTCCTATCCAGCAGTACGCCGTGTCTCCGGGCCAGACGATCACCGCGTCGACGTGCGGAACCAGCGTCGCCGGCGCGTCGGGCAGCGGTGATACGCTTCTGAGGTTGCTCGCTCCCTCTGGCGCGCAAGTCGCGACCGATGGCAAAGGAGCCGGCAAATGTCAGCTGCTGTCCACGTTGAACTATCTGGTCCCGCCCGGCGGCGGCGGTCTGTACACCGTGCGCGCCGGTTGCGTGGGCGATAGCGCATGCAGCGGCACCGTCGTGGTGCAGGTCAAGAACCCGCAGAGAAACCTCGCGCTCAACAAGCCGGCCACGCAGTCCAGCAATCCCGACGGCGCGGCCGCCAGCCGCGCACTCGACGGCAATACCGGCGGCGATTTTGGCGCGGGATCGGTGTCACGCACGGGACCAGATGCCCAAGCGTGGTGGTCGGTGGATCTGCAAAGCTGGTATTACCAGATCGATTACATCAACATCTGGAACCGGACGGATTGCTGTTCCGCCCAGCTTGCCGATTTCGAGGTCTTGGTCTACGACCAGCTCTCCAACTTGACTTCGACCTTCCATGTCACCGGTGCCGCAGGCCGGCCGACGCGCATCGACGTCAACCACCCCGGCAGCACGGTGACCATCCGCTTGAGCGGCAACGGACCGCTGCAACTGGCGGAAGTCGAAGTCATCGGACGCGATACGTTGATCCTCGCGGCGCAAGCGCCGCTGCTGCATCAGGCGACGATCACACGGGACGCCGAAGGCCGGATCAGAGAGATTGACAGCAACAGGTTCGAAGAGAATTGGACCTACACCTATTCTCCCAACGCTCTGCATCAGCTCACCTCGGCGGTGAACGAGTTCATTCCGCTGCGCCGCACGTTCGACTACGACACCAGCGGCAACCTGACCTCCGGCCCGCTCGGCACATACAGCTATCCGACAGGCCCAAATCCGATCCGGCCGCATGCCGTGAGCGCCGTCGGGGGGACAACGTATTCGTACGACGACAACGGCCAACGCATCACCGGTGGTGGGAGGACGTTTACCTGGGACGCCGGACGCCTCGTCAGCGTAGACGGCGTGACTCAATATGTGTACGACGCCGATGGCTATCGCTTGAAGAAGATCGCCGGCGGGACCCAGACGGTCTATCTGGGCGACGACTACGAGATCACCAACGGAGGGCATACCAAGTACATCAGCCTGGGCGGGAAGCTCATCGCCAAACAGAGCGGAGGTGCACCCGTCTGGCTGTATACCGATTACCAGGGTTCCGTGTTGTTCGGCCTAGACAACATCGGTCATCCAATCATCGGGATGGGCTACGAACCCTATGGGTCACCACTGACGTCCGGCACGTCAGACGGCCGCGGTTTCACCGGCCAGCGTCGAGACGAGGCAGACCTGCTCTATTTGCATGCCCGCTTCTACGATCCCGCCAGCGGCCGATTCCTTTCACCCGACCCTGCGCCGCTCGATCGAGTCCCTGGAGAACTGGATCGATATGGCTATGCCAGGAACAACCCGGTCAACCGCACCGACATCGACGGACTGGGATTCTGGGAGAACGCAGGCTCCTGGATGACACATGCGGCGGGCGATCTCGCCAAGAGCCTGCAGTCCATCCCGGATGTTCCGGTTCTTGGTATCGGCATCGGCAATACGCTGGCGCTGCTCCCGGCGTCGATCAACGACGCGGGCCGCGGCGACTGGCCGGCCTTCGGCAAGGCGGTCGCAGCGCAGGCGATCGTGGCCGCAGCCATCACCTTGGACATCGTCGCAATCTACAACCCGGGAATGGGACCTGGCGTCGCCGCGTTCAACGCCGTGGCCGTGCCGTTCGCCCTGACGCTCCTCTATACAGGAGACGTGACCGCGGCCGTCGAGAGCGGACTCTCGGCGATTCCAATCTATGAACTCCTGAAGTCGGGCAAGCAACTCGGCATGACACGCGCGAATGAAGGGGGCGACTGGCGTTCGGTGGAATCCTGGAGCGGCGGTGTGCTCGAGAATGACTATCCCAGCTGGGCGAACGCCAAGGCGCAACTGCACATGGAAGAGCGGTACATCGGGGGCGCCGCCGCGGTGGTGGGCAACATCGTTTCGGCGAACGCCTATATCCCGAAAACTTTCCGAGATCATGCCATCGGCACCGCGCCGTCTTCACAACTGTCGAACGGCACGGGCGCGCTTTTTGGTTATGGCTACGCGCAGTCGTCCGAGATAGACAAGAGACTCCCGATACCCTGGTGAAGCCATCGCGACACTGGTTCGCGCTGGAGGAGGTCACCGATATCGGAGCCGTGCGAGAAGGAACGCTCAAGATGCCGGATGATGATCTGCGACCCGAGATATTGCGTGGCAAGGGACTGCTCGAGGCGGGCGACCCGGGAACCGCGCGAATCGTCCTCGAGAAGTGCCTGCCGCTGGCCGAGGCGCAGCAGGTCTCGTGGATGGTCGTCAGCGTGCTCGGAATGCTGGCCGCATGCTACTCCCGACTGATGCGGTTCGATGATGCCGAATCGACATATAACCGGGCGGTTCAGCTCGCCAACGAGAAACTCGAGCCTGACCATGTCGTTCGGCTGAGCGTCATCTTCAGCTGGGCGGCCTACGCGCGGAGCCGCGGTGCGCTCGAGCAGGAGAAGCGTCTGTGGCTGACCATCCTGCCGATCCTCGAGAGCGACCCTCGCTGGGCCGGATACCTTGCGGAGTGTCTGAGATCTCTCCAGGAGCTCGACACGCTTGCCGCCGACGAGCGCCGGCTGCGCGAATCCTTCGAAGCTGCGCGCGCCGCGGACCTGTCAGGCGAAAAGTCATTCGCCCAGCGCGGCGCATCGTTCCAGGCGCTTCAGAATTCCGCTGAGGAACTAGCGGCTCTCGTCAGCAACATGGGCCGTCACCGCGAGTGTAACGCAATACTGCGCGACGGTCTCATCATGCGGCCCGAGGAGTTGTGGCGGAGGCTCACCACCCTCAACGCTCCGTTCCGGCAGCCCGTGCTCGACGAGCAGCGATGTCGATTCAATCTGTTTCTGAATCACGCCTTGCGGAATCCGCGTCCGGAGTCGGCGCAGACTGCGCTTGAAACGCTGTTGTGGCGGCGCGGAATCGCGCGGGAGATCTACCGGTGCGCGAATGATCTGGCCCGCCGTGACCCGAAGGTTCGCAGCGTGCTCGACACGATTCGCTTCAACCGGGCGAATTACGCCGCCATGTTTTTCGCGGCTCCGCCGGATACAGAACTGCGGCCTGCAGAGAAACACAGGCTGAAGATTGAGTTGGAACCAATCGAACGGAATTTCGACTATCAGGAGTTGGAGGCCCAGCTGCTCGAGCGGCTCGAACCGCAAGTCAACCGTTTCGTGTCTCTTCCGGCTGACTGCGGCGAGCTGGCGTCGAAGATACCTGACGATGGATTGCTGGTCGAATACTGGCGCTGCACGTGGCCTCGCGATGGTGAGGTGGTCGCATCGTACGTGGCATTGGTGCTGCTCAAAGATCGGCCCGACGCCGCCAGCGTCGTTCAGCTCTGCGACAGCGCCGAACTGGAGGACACGCTTCGCGAATACCTGTCGCTGCTCTCTCGACGAGACAAAACTGCCGAATTCGGGAACGTGAAGACGGTAAAGCCAGACCCGCTCAGAACGCGCGCGCTGGGACAAAGGCTCCGGGAGCTCGTGCTCGATCCATTGAAGCCGTGGACGAGCCGCGCGAAACATCTGTTAGTGGTGGCTGACGGGCTGCTCGACCGCTTGCCTTTTTCAGCACTCCCTCTGGGCGACGGCTACGCGATGGATCAATGGCTGATTAGCTATCTCGATACCGCTCGCGATCTGTTTGGCGGCGATGACTCGCTAGCACCCCCAGGCAGTCCGATCGTGATATCCGATCCTGAGTACACCTGGCCGGGAACCATCGCGAAAGGGGACTTCCGTTTCGACTCGTTGCAGTGCGCCGCTGAAGAAGGTGAAGCGATCGGGAACATCCTGGGCGTGGAGCCGCTCACCAGCACCGGTGCGACCAAACAGGCTCTGGCGACCTGCCGCAGCCCGGAGATCCTGCACATTGCCACGCACGGCATGATATTGCCTGTGCAACCATTAATTGCCGATCTCGGTCCACTCAACCCGCTGGTGTGGCGGGATCGAGGCGAATTGCGGCTTCACGTCGACGGCCTCGTCGTCCTCACGCAAAACCTCGGACGGTTGTCGGGACGCCAGTTGCCAGACCAGGCGCTTCGATCGATTCTCGCGCTGTCTGGCGTCAACACGTGGCTCGCCGATGGTCCCCTGACCGATGCAGCTGGAAATGGACTCATAACCGCCGAAGACATCGCGGCGATGGATCTCGCGGGCAACCGACTCACTGTCCTGTCGGCGTGCGAGACTGGCCTTGGGGTCATTGGCATCGGCGAAGGCGTACTCGGGTTGAGGAGCAGCTTCACCATTGCCGGGACTGAAACATTGATCGTGAGCCTCTGGTCAGTGGACGATGTGTCAACCAAAGACTTGATGTACGAGTTCTATCAGAACCTGCTCGACAAGCGAATGGGCCGGGCGGAGGCACTTCAGGAAGCGCAGAACGAGATAAGAAAGCGATATCCAGACGACCCGTACTATTGGGCTCCCTTCATCTGCCAGGGAGCCGTCGAGCCGTTGCGTCGTTAGTCGGATGCCCGGAGACGATCGTACTTCTTTGCGTGATCAGCGACGCTTTCTCGGCGCCTGCGGCTTGGCTCCCGCCGCAGGTTCCATTTGCCACCGCGCCAACTCGTCAGGCTGTTGGTTGCGGACGCTCTCAAATCCCTTGGCGAGATAACCGAAAAGGCGTCCCTCGTTATTTGCGTCCAGCGCGTTATAAACCTTGGTCAGCCGCTCGCCGATGCTCTCGGGCACCGAACCGTCCAACGGCGAGAAGGTGTTTTTCATTATTACGACCCCGGCAACATACGCTGCGCACGCGCCGAGTGCCGCGGGGTGCGCTCCCTGCACCTTGTCGAGGATCGCTTTCAGCTCACTCGCGAGCGCATCCATGCGGCGATCGAGGTGCTTGTAGATTTCCTCCCATTTGAGGCTATCGATGAATTTCAGCAGGTCATCGACGAGGCGAGGCACGGCCTCTACCAGCGCGTACCACGGAGCTTTGTCGGGAGGCGCCCAATTCACTCGGATGTCTTCAACGAGCACACGCAGCGTCCCTGCTTGACCTGCCGCCATTTCCGGCGCCAGATACATCAGATTCTGCGAGTCCCACAGATGACGCAGACAGCCTGCCAGCATGGCAGGGGCATGGCGCCTCGCGTCGGCAGGCAGAAATCCGCCGCGTTCGAGCTTCTGCGCAACCTGCCGCGCAAATGCAGACGTTTCCGGCATGCCGTCAAAGCGGTTGGGATGTCCCGCGACGACGGCGTTCCACAGAATGTCGTCAATACCGGTCTCGACATCGCGAAGCCCCACCGCGCCCTGTTTTTCCTCGGCCGCCTGGTATGCACCCATCAGTACCTGCATGATGTCGCGCATCGAGTCGTCTTCCTGGTCAGGCGTCCGGCCCTTTTCTGGCCCTCTTTTTGTGGACTTTCGTGCCATGGCGTCCTCCGATTCCCGAACCGATTACCGAACGTGATGTTGGCAAAATGGTTTGTATTTCGAACCCCTTTTCGCTCGACCGCTCGACGGCGAGCTTTTCCCGTGCCTGACGGAGCACGGTGCCCCAGTCCGGCTCGAACTCGACGAGCGGCGCGAGGAAGCGAATGGCGTCCTTGAATAATGCCTGTTGCTCGCGTGTCTCGGTATCTACAGCGTTGACAGCCTTGACAAACCGAAGCAGCGCGCGCGCAGGAAGGTGACCGAGCGCGTCAGCGGCGCGAATGGCACGATCGAGTGCCGCCGCCTGCGCCGGATCGTGCAGGTCCTGGACGTCGGCCAATGTGCGCACCACCCCCACTGCGGCCTCGAGGCGCGGATTGTCGCGCTCCCGCAGGGCGTTGAGGGCGGCCTTCATTGCAGCAACCTGGTTCGATCCGTTGTTCTCGATGGTCATGTACGCGTCCAGCACGTCAGAGCCGAGATCGTGCAGGTCTCGCGATCGGGTACCAACAACGGAGTGATCGGGATCACCGAGAAGGATCGTGCTCGCCCATGCCCAGGGAGGCTCGCCGTCATCGAGGAGCGCCCGTCGGGCCTCGAGCATGGCTTCCCCGACACTGCGCTCAGTAACACTGTCGTAGAAAGCGACCGCTAGCCGCATCGCCACCGAGTCAGAAACGGGCGCCGTGTGGGCGACAACGGCTGGCGCACCAAGTTCCGAGAATGCGTACGCGAGACCGCGGCTCACGCCCGCTCCGAGGTATCGCGTCTGCCCGAGATTACAGGTATTGAGATAGACGAACGGCACGCGGTATTGCGGTCTCTCCAGCAGGTCGTCGACTGTGAGCCGTTGCTTCTTCGGTAGCACCAGACATTCCATGCCGGCGCCCGACTCGCCGTGTCCCGACACGTGCAGGACATCCACATAGCCCAGGCGCTCGGTGTAGAAACCGGCGGACAGCCGGGCAGCGTCGATCGTGGGGACGTCGAAACCGCGCTGCTGCAGCGTCGACACGATCTCCTCTTGTTCGAGCGCTGCCAGATCGAGCGGGTCGTAGCCCTCGACGACCGGCGCGGCCGTCACCAGGGCACGCCTCCGCGGGGACGAGAGGACGCGTGTATCGAGTGTCGAGGCCATGTGGGCCAGCGACGTGAAGCGCGCCAGGATTCGAGTGGCGCTCAGATACGCGGTGCCGTCGTGCATCAATTCGAACGGGACGACATCCTCACGCCCGCGGAAGTCAGGCGCGAGAAGAATGGTGCGATGGGTGGCGATCGCCTGCTGGATGGATTGCGGCAACGCGTGAAACGCGCGACGTCCCGCGTCTGCGACTACAGTTTCTGGATCGTTCCCCCTGGGCAATGTTCTTCGTTTCGCTCCGTTCGCGACTTCGGCGAGCGCCGCCGACGCCAGGCGGTATTCCGAACCGGCGACCACGTGCTGGATGGGACGATCGTCGCTCTCCAGTACCAGGAACGTGACCTCGGTTCCCAGACTCTGCATCACGAGCGCAACGGAGTCCTCGCGTTCTCGTAAAGCGACGCGGATTCGACCCACCGTATCCGCCACCAACAGCGTGGCGTCGTCTTGTGCTCGGACGTCGGTCTTGCGGGCCGGTGGCGGCATCAGGGTCTGCGCCGGTGGCGGATCCGGGCGCCGCAGTAAATCCAGAATTGCCGATGCTCGACGGCGTGCGCCTGCGTCGTTCCCGTTTCCGAGTTCGTCGAGGACGAGGCTTGCCGCAGTAGCCGCGGCTCCATCGAGCAATACGCGGAAACGCGGAGTTGCGAAGAATTTCGGGTCCGACTCCAGCTCTGCAGCGAGCGCAATCAGGAAGGCCCTCATAAGTCCACCGGCGCCCGTTCGCTCGCGCGCGGCGGTGATCTCCAGCCCCAAGCCCAATGCGCACACTAATGGGGCGCCGAGCCGAGATTCGACCGCAGTACTGATGGCATCGGTCACAGTTGACTGCGCGCGCGGATCTCCCTCCGATCGGAGCGCGAGCGCTAGCCCCAATTTACCCGCGACTACGTATGCGGGGCGCTGCCGATCGAGGCGCTCGGCTTCCCGGCGCTGGGCGTCCTGGACGATAGCGATTGCGGCCGGATCGGTGAAGCCTTCGGGCACGCTGGCCATTGCCAACCGCGAACGCTGTTGGTCCAGAGCCGCCAGCAGCGCGGCGGCGAAGCGAACGGCTTCGTCCGAGGAGACCGCCGCGATGATCGGAATGACATCGAATGGAGAAAGATCCGGCGATGGACCAACGGTCTCGATCACATGCCAGGCCCGCCGGGCAGCCGCTGCCCTTTCATCTTGGGCCGTGTGCGCGCCGATGCTTCGCGCCAACCCGATGGCACTCGCGATCGCGAGGGTGTTCAGCTCGGGCAGCGCGACATCGTCCAGTGCCAGTGTCACGCCGGCGAACGGATCCATGAGCGCTTCGGCCCACGCACGCCGGAATGCTTCACGTTTGCCTGCGTCGGCGAGCACCGGTTCAATCTCCGCAACGGCCGTCGCATAGGCCTGTCGCGCCAGCTCCAGCTCGAGGCCCAGTTCATGAAGCTCGCCGAGGAGCACATGCAGGCGCGCGGAGATCCAGGGGCCCAGCGCGTCGCTGACCGGGGACGCGTCGAGCCGGTTCTTCAGTCGGCGTAATGCCTCGAGCCCTTCAAGCCGCCGCTCGGCGATGCGCTCCGCTTCGGCCAGGCTGAGGAGCAGGATTGCCGATGGCTTCGACGAGTGCTCGTCTCCGACGACCATTGCGCCCGCCTCGAGGCCAGTCGTCGCCAGCGTCGCGATTAAGTGCGGGACATTGCCCCGGCGACTCGCGAAGCAGGCAATCGAAGCGAGACACTCAATCTCCGGCGCGTAATCAGGGCAACGTTCGAGGAGCGACTGCAGCGCGTTTGCGGCTTCCGCAAGCGAGCCAACGTCCTGGAAGGCGGATCCGGCCCAGCGGCTGAAGGCAGAGGTGTACTGAACCAGCCAGACCTCGGCCTCTCTCGTCGGCGGCTTACGCATCGCAGCCTCACTTCCGGCTTACATGCGGAGGATCGAACGCTCGTGTCGCCATCCTAATACGAGATGGCGGGTTGATCTGTTTGAATCTCGGACGCCGAAGGTACCTGGCGCAAGAAACAGTTTCCTTGAATTCGCCATCGGCGGCGCGTAGCATCGGCCCGATCAACTGCCACGATCACGAGAACGTCGTCACGCTTGGGGGAGAGAGCCCGATGCAGCTGATGGCCTTGGGAAAGAATGAGTCGGGCGATTTGCTGTTCCCCGCCGTGGCCGAGGACGCACTCGTCCAGGCTCTGACGGCTGGACTCGAACGGAACGCGGCGGCGCTGAAGCGCACGGCGCGCGAGATCGAACGCGGCGTAGCGTTTCGAGGCGAGGTCACACGTCGAGTCCAGGACGCGGGCGATCCGCGTGAATCCGGTTGGACCTTTGCCGTGAGTTCCACGAACCCTCGTCGCAATGAAATCATCGAGATTCTGAAACCGCTTGCCGAGCTCCGAGGCATGGAGAATCCACTGGAGCCGCTGCTCTTTGACGGCGTATCCGAAGACCTGTGGGGCGACTGGCTGCAGGACAGCTACTACGCGCGCGAGCTCGAGGGGAAAAGAGTTCCGCACTACGTTCTCTTCGTCGGCGCGCCCCGGGAACTGCCGTTTCGACTGCAGTCGCTCATGGACAGCGTGGCGAACGTTGGTCGGCTGGACTTCGATCAGCTCGAAGACTTGGAGCGCTATGTCAAGAAGATCATCCGTCTCGAAGGCGCTGCCGAACCCGTCGTTGGACGTGACGTGATTCTGTTCGGGACTGACGGCGGCGCTCAGGACCCGACCTACTTCAGCCGCGAATACATGGTGAAGCCGCTCGCTGACTATATCGAGAACGAGCTGAAGTTTCGCACGTCTCGCCTTATGGGAGATGACGCCACGAAGGCGAAGCTGACAGCCAAGCTCAGGAGCCTGAAACCCGCCGTAGTCTATACGGCCAGTCATGGCCTCGGCCTCCCCGACCAGCCGCTCGAGCGGCAGAAGGCGCTCAACGGCGCAATCTGCTGCCAATCCAGCGGCGCACTCACTCTTGCTGATCTGTTCTCTGCCGATGACGTGCCAACCGGCCAGGCATTTCTTGAAGGCGCCGTGTTCTTTCAGTTCGCCTGCTTTGGCTACGGCACACCGGCCGAGAGCGACTTTTCCCACTGGCTCACCGGGATGACGGGAAAGTGTGCGACCGAGGACTTCACCGCCGCGCTGCCGAAACGATTGCTCGGTCTCGAGCGGGGACCCATCGCGTTCGTTGGGCACGTCGATACGGCCTTTCTTCACGGCTTCACCGATCCCCACGAACCGCACTTGCTCGAACGCTGGAGCAACCGGATTCAGCCCTTCGTGCATGCCGTCGACCAACTCCTCTCGGTGCAGCCGTCGGGTCTCGCGATGAACGGGATGAACCGGAAATACAGCATCGCCAACGCGCTGCTCACGACGGTCTACGACCGTCAGCGGCGCGGCACGTTGACGTGGACACCGGAGAGCTCGCGCCGATTTGTCGACAACTGGATTTTTCGAAGCGATGCACAGAACTATCTCGTGTTCGGCGATCCGGCGGCTCGACTCAGAGTCCCTGACGCGTAGCGGAGTTCGTTTACGCTCGCCCGCGATACGGCGGGCATCATCACCAAGGAGCCGTCATGCCCTCGCAGAGCACAAACGCTGAGCCGGGGGGCCAGGGGGCCTCCGGCACGCGGCGCACACCCGCTATAGAACAGCGGCAACTGACGCCAGACGAGATTCGACAGGAAATTGATCGCGTCTCGGGCGCGGCACATTCACTGAGCACCCTGCGGAGTGCATTGCCCGTCGCGCGGACCCGCAACATCAAGACGGCGGAGACGGTGTCTGCTGATGCGGGCGTGGCATATGACACATTCTCGCGGACCATAGATGCTGGCACCGGCGGCGTGGTCAGCGCCGATGTCGCTCCTGCTGCCGCGGGCGCGGAGCTGACGCCGGAACAGCGCGACACCGTGATCGATCAGGCGCTGCTCATGCTCGAGGACCTGTATGCACACCTTCCGCTCAAGCGGGCACTGCACGCCGTTGATCCGATCCAACGGCTCCGCCTGCTGCAGCTGCGGCAGCGCGTCCTGGACGAACGCGAGTTCCAATCGGAGATGATCGACATCTTCGTCAGCCTGCGCGATCTGCACACGAACTATCAGCTTCCGAGTCCGTACCGTTCACAGGTTGCCTATCTGCCGATTCGGGTCGAGGAGTACTACGAGAAGGACGATCCCGAGAAGCATCGCCACTACCTGATCTCGCGCGTGTCACCGCGTAATACGAACCCCGCCCTGAGCCCGGGACTCGAGATCACGCATTGGAACGGCGCACCAATCGATCTGGCTGTTGCACGCAACGCCGAACGCGAGGCGGGCAGCAACCCGGAGGCGCGGCGCGGTCAAGGACTCAGCGCGCTGACGCTGCGCTGGTTCGGCGCCTCGTTGCCGCCCGACGAAGACTGGGTCACGCTGACATTCGTGGACGGTTCCGAGGTGCGGCTGGCCTGGCAAGTCATCGCCCCTCAACAACTGGACAGAAACGTCGTCGCCGCCGATCCGGGAGAAGGCGTACCGGTCGCCGCTGCGATGGCGCTCGACGTCAGAGCCGAAGTGCTTCGACGGGTGCGCAAGGGACTCTTCGACGGCCAGGGCATCCGTGCTGAAGAAGACATGAAGGCGTACCGCGCGTCCGCCGTCTCCGCGCCAGCCGACGCACCGGTCAGCGTCATGCCCGATGTGTTCCCGCGATTCGGAACGGTCACGACCGCGCGAGGCAAGTTTGGGTACATACGGCTCGCGACATTCAGCCCGCCGAGTACGGTCCTCGGCCCTGACGTTGATGGCGCGGTCGCCGAGTTCGTGCGCATCCTCCGCACCATGCCATCGTCTGGCCTGATTCTCGATGTCCGAAGTAACGGTGGCGGCGTCGTCTGGTTCGGCGAGCGCATCCTGCAGACGCTCTCGCCGCGCCCGATCACTCCGGAACCATTCCAGTTCGTCACCACACCGTTCACACACCGGATCGCGAGCGCGTTGGGCTGGCTGCACGAGTGGGCCGACCCACTGGCCACCGCCATCTCGATCGGCGCCGGTTTCTCGCAGGGATTCCCGATCACGCCGACGGCGCAATGCAATGACATCGGACAGATCTATCAGGGACCGGTGGTGCTGGTGACCGACGCGCTTTGTTACAGCACGACTGACATCTTCGCGGCAGGGTTCCAGGATCACGAAATCGGTGTCGTGCTCGGCTGCCACGGTAACACCGGCGCAGGCGGCGCAAATGTCTGGGACTATGACTTCCTGCGGCGGCTCGGGATCGAGGACAACCCATTCGTCGAGCTGCCTGGTCAGACGAACATGCGCGTCGCTGTTCGTCGATCGACGCGCGTCGGTGGGCGAGCTGGCGTACCGCTGGAGGATCTCGGCGTGGAGCCGAACGATCGGCACTTCATCACCCGGGACGATCTTCTCAACAACAACATCGATCTCATCGAGCACGCGGGAGAAATACTCTCGAATATGCTGAACCAAACGCTCGCGGTCGAGTTCGCGGGCTCGACGCCGTTCACCCAGGTGCGGATCACTTCGAGCGGCGTCGATCGTGTTGACTTACAGACCGGAGATCGGCCGCTGCAGTCCATTGATGTGAACGTCGCGGCGCCGCTGGTCGTCGATCTGCAGAGGCCTGTTATCTCCGGGGGAGTGCTGACCGCCCTCGGCTACCGGAACTCAAAGCTCGTGGTCAGCAAACGCGTGACAGTGGCTTAGAGCGACTCACCATCCTTCCTCGCATGCGCGACGGCGAGCCGCATAAAAGTGAAGATGCTCGACTACGGCGCGGGTGCGGCGTCCAACAATCGGAGCGCGATCGCGTCAGCGGCCCACAGGACCGGTGAGACGATCAATGCGAAGAACCCGGCCACCGCAGCACCGCCAATGGCAGCCTGCAACGGGTTGGTCGGAACCGAAAGCCCCCATACCGCGAAGGCAACGGTCGCGGCGAATGTACGCCACGCGAGGGGCACAATCGCGGGCCATGGTTTTTGATCGATCGCCTGCTTCGCGAACGAAAACAGCACGAACACCACAGGCGTTGCCGCAACGAAATACCAGTAAATGGCCGTGACGTTCCATCCCTGAGTGACTGCCAGGGAGAGCGCCGTGACATAGGGTGCCAGCACTTCCGTCGGGATGAATTTAGACAAGGCGTCCAGCGCCTTGGCGGCTCCCGCTGGTGCGGTGCCGTTTCCGGACTGCGGAACGTCACGTGTGTCAAACCGCATCGAAGACGCCATCGCGGCTGCCGCGCCCGTGGCTGTTTGCGTCGGACGAGCTAAATCGTTTCCAAGCGCATTGAGACTCATCGCAACCTCCTTGCGGTCCTGATTTCCTGCGAATACCAATCACGAGACGGCTCCCGGCGTCAACATGGCGCAATAGCATAGACCGCACCCACCCAGGAATGCGCACCTCCATCGCGATCGCCACGGTGAGACGTCGTCTTGGTTAATTGAAGTTACGCTTACACCATGCGACCGCTTCGGTATTCCATCAACGTCACATTGGACGGGTGCTGCGATCATCGGGAAGGAATCGCGGACGAAGACGTGCATCGTCACGCGATGGAAAACATCGTACAGGCCGATGCCCTGCTCTTTGGCCGCGTGACGTACGAAATGATGCAGGACGCCTGGCGGTTGTCGACCCGGACGGTGACGATGCCAGAGTGGACGGAACCCTTCGCCCGGACGATCGACGCGCGAAAAAGTACGTCGTGTCGAGCACGCTGGACCGTGTCGATTGGAACGCGGAACTCCTCCGCGGGAATCTGGGCCAGGCCGTTCAGGAGCTCAAACAGGCGTCCGGCAAGGGACTGTTGACGGGC
>Ga0222622_10000062_pt1 | contig 39662 bp, 75 predicted proteins | sample PLM2_5_b1metaG_FD_177335 | JGI IMG/M metagenome (GOLD analysis project Ga0222622, IMG submission 177335) | Groundwater sediment microbial communities from an aquifer in East River, Colorado, USA - PLM2_5_b1 | ecosystem: Environmental > Terrestrial > Soil > Riparian zone | place: USA: East...
CTGGACGGGCTGAGCACTGCGCAGATCACCGTCACCGGCGAGGCGTGCGTCGCGCAGGCGGACGTGCTGGGGCGCATCGAGCCGCGCCGCCATGAGTTGGTGCTGTTCCGCAACGGCGACCGCGTGTGGGAAGGCCCCATCGTGCAGGTCGCATGGTTCCGCGACCGCGCGACCCTGCTCGCTCACGACGTGCTGGAATACCTCAAGTACACGGCGCTCTCGAAGGCATGGCCGAACGAGGACGGCGGCGGGCCTCCGCTGATGCTGGACCGCACCCGCGAAATCCTGGAATACGAACTGACCACGCCCTACGTGATGAGCGTCGGCACCGGCACCGCGACGCACGATGTCACGGTGCCGCGCTGGGAAAGCCTCGACCCGCCCGCGAACGTCCTGCCGCACCTGGAAGTCCGTAGCGGCGAAGTGCTGACGCGATCCGTGACGGAGGCGTTCGAGATGACGGTGTTCGAGCACGTGCAGAACCTCGCCCGAGGCGGCATGGACTACACGGTGATCGGGCGCAAGATTCTGTTCTGGGACCGCAAGGACACTATCGGGCGGACCCGCACCCTCACGGACAACGACTTCTACGGCGAGATAGAGATATTCGCCGCAGGCTCGGATCACTGGTCGATTGAGCACGTCGTGGCGCAACCGTCCGACGTGCCTGCCGAGTACGAGCCGGAACCCGAGGCTGAGGAAGGCGAGGAGGAGGGGCCAGACCTGGGCACCCCGCTTGCCGTGGGCAACGCCGGTGGCGAAGATCCGTTCTACGGCGTGTGGACGCACATCACCACGTCGGAGAACGAGGAGGGCACCAGCGAGCCGACGCAGAACGAACTGAACAGCCAGGCCGGGCGCGGCCTCGTCGGGCGGACGCCGGTGCCGGTGGAGATTCGCGTGCCGAGCGGCGGCGGCATCCGGCCATCGTTCGACCTCACCATCGCAGACCTGATCCCCGGTGCCGAAGCGCCGGTGCTCGCTACTCTGAACCTGCGGCGGATCAGCCAGATGCAACGCATCGAGTCGGTGACGGTGACTGAAACGTCGGAGAGCGAGGAAGTCGGCGTGAAGATGGTTCCCTACGGCGACGTGACCGGGGTGGACACGCTGTAATGGCCGAGCGCACGCTTGACGAGATTCTTGTCAACCTGCGGCGGCGCGTGGGCCACCTGGAACGGCGTCTGGCCAAAGGCGGCGGCGGCGGCAACGGCGGCGAGGCGGTCGGCTTCCGGGGCACGACTGCCGAGCGGGACGCGATGTTCCCCCTGCCCGCGAACGACGCCGACAGGGTCAGCCTGGCGAACCGGCAGGTGTGGTGGTTCAACACCGACAAGGGATGGATCGAGCAGTATTTCGCGGTGACCGGCAAGCCCGGCCTGAATGTCGTCGGAGTCCTGCCGCCGCCAGTGGCGAACTCCGGCTGGTTCCCTCTGCGCGGCTCGATGATCCTGGGCCACAAGGGCATGAACTTCCTCAACGGCACTTCGCAGTCTCCGACCGGCACAGTCGGCTACTACACCGAGGAGGCGCAGGTATTGATCGGCGGCGTCACCAACCACGACGTGTACGCGCTGGTCGTCCCCATCGCAGGCTTCTACCGCATCCGCACTTCCACCCACAACTGGCGGGAGAGCGAGACGCTGACCATCACGCTCTGGCTCAACATCAACAACGTGAAGTTGGCGCGGTACACCGAAGGCGACGTAGTGCGCGGCGGCACGCAGGCGTTCGAGGTCGTGGTGCCTGTGGCCGCAGGCGCTCAGATCAAGACGACCTACGTGACGAACGCATCGCCCTACTGGGGCTTCACCGGCGAGCCGGAGTTCGGCGGCTGGGGCGGGACGATGCTCGATGTGCAGTACGAAGGGCCACCGCTGGCCGGGGGAGTGGGGATGGCATGGCCACCCGCACGCTAGAGGAGATTCTGGTCGAGATGCGGCGTCGAGTCGGTCTGCTCGAACGGCGCAGTGCGGCGGGCGGCGGGCGCGCAGGTGGCTCGCTGACGCTCCGGTTCCTGCGCGGCACCACAGCCCGCCGCGACGCGATGTTCACGCCGACGACCGATGCTGAACGGGCCACCCTGGCGAACCGGAAGGTGCTGTGGTTCAACACGGATCGCGGCTGGTTGGAGTCCTACTTCGCCGTGGATGGAACGCCGGGGCTGACCGTCGTCGGTGTGCTCGGCACCACGACCTTCGCCACGCACCCCGCAGGCTGGTATCCGTTGGCAGGCTCGACCGTCATCATCGCGCACAAGGGCCACCAGGAGTGGTCGGGCAACATGAACTCCAACCCCGGCACGGTCCTCATCGACCACCCTTCGCAGGTGGCGGTCGGCGGCATCCAGGACTTCGACCGGAATCAGATCACCGTCACCACGGGCGGGTACTACCGGGTGCGCGCGGCGGTGCTGACGGCAGACTTCTTCGCCAAGGACGGAATGGTTCGCATCAGGATCAACGGTGTGAACCGAGTCCGCTACGAGCAGAGCGACATGCCCGGACTCGGCAATGCCAACCCGCTGTCGCAGGCCCAGGAGGTCATCATGCCGCTGGTGGCGGGCGACAGGGTGGAGGCGTTCTACGACAACCAGGACACCACCACCAGCCCGCCCGAGAAGTCATCATTCATGGGTGCGGAGGAGTATGGCGGGTACGAGGGCACTTTCCTGGAATTGGTCTACCAAGGGCCACCGCTGGCGAGCCGGGGGACGTGATGGCCGAGCGCACCCTAGAGGAGATTCTGGTCAACCTGCGTGGGCGCATCGACACGCTGGTACGGCGCAGTGCGGGCGGCGGCGGGGGCCGGGGAGGCGGCGGCGGTGCGATGGCGATGCGGGGCACTACGGCTCAGCGCGACGCGGTGCTGATCCCGCCCACGAACGACGCCGAGGTCGCGAGCCTGGCGAACCGGCAAGTGCTCTGGTTCAACACCGACCACGGCTGGTTCGAGTGCTACTACGCCCTCGCCACCGTGCCCGGGCTGACGGTGCGCGGCCTGCTCCCGCTCGCGGTGAACGGCTGGTATCCGATGGGCGGCTCGCTCATCGCCGGTCACTGGGGCAAGACCTCCGGTTCGGTCCCGGCCACGAAGATCGGCAACTTCTTCTGGTACAACAACTACATTCCGCAGATGCTCGTCGGCGGCCTGGATGCCGATAGCGACCCCACGAACGGCGGGAACGGGTTCCACACCCCGTTCGCCGGGTTCTACCGGCTCCGGTTCTCCGTCTACACCTGGGAAACCAAGGCGTTCGACGTGCGGCTGTGGATCAGGGTGGACGGTGTGAAGCGAAGCCCGTTCTACCAGAACGACGTGATCGAGCAGGGCAACACGGTCGCCTTCGAGGTTCTACTGCCGGTGAGGGCAGGGGCGTGGTGCCAGGTGCAGTATGAAGCCATCGCCTCCGACTCCGGCGATGCGAACTGGACGTGGACCGCAAACGATGCCTACAAGGGATTCGACGGCACACACATGGAGGCCCAATACGTCGGGCCTCCACTCGCGAATGACAACTGAGAAGGAGGAATCATGGCCGAACTGCACGTGAGCATCAGCATCGACCTGGACGGCGAAGTCTGGGCGCATGAGCACGTCGTCACCGTGCCGCCCGACTACAACCGGCGCGACATCGAACCGTTCATCCTGCACGAGTCCGATAAGGCGATGAGCGCCCTACAGCGCGACAACTTCGGGTACTCGCGCTCTGAGCAGATCATCCGACAGTTCAACCGGCGCATGGTGCTCATCGCGGCCCTGCTCCGGCGCGCGCCCCACGACGTGCGCAAGCGGCCCATCATCGAGCGGGTGCGCCAAGTGATCGACATGGATCAAGAAGAACTGTTCGCCCGCTTCGGCGACGACAGCGTATTGGAGGACTGAGATGGGCTACAACCTGCCCACAAACACGGACTACGTGAGCGCGGATCACTACAACCATTGCTGTGAGCGCAACCCGCCTTCGAGCGAGCCGGGCACCGACTACGCCTCGGCCTACGGCTCCCCGCTGTACGCCCCCGCCGCAGGCCGCGTCGCGGACCTCAATCACTCGAACGCGAACGCCACCGGGCGCTACCTCGCCATCGACTTCGATGACGGACGGCGTGGCCGGTCCCTGCACCTGTCGGAAGTGTGGGTCAACGTGGGCGACCGCGTCGGCCAGGGCCAGCAGGTCGGCAAGACCGGCGCATCCGGCTTCGGCTCCGACTGGGGCTACGGCGCGCACGTCCACCAGACGCTCTGGGACTTCCACGGGTACAACTTCTGCTCCTCCTGCACGCTGGACTTCGAGAAGTACGTCGGCTCCGTCGAGCCTGGCCCGACACAGCGCGTCGTCGGCTCGAACCCGGCGAACGGGCGCAGTGACCCCTCGACCGCGAACGCGGCCACCCAGCAGTTGCCGCCCGGCACCCTGGCGAACTTCAACGGCTGGATCAGGGGCGAGACAGTCAGCGGGAACAACGTGTGGTTCCGGGGCGAGTTCTCCGGCGACTGGTTCTGGTCCGGGGGCTTCACCGACACCGGCACGCACGATCTGGCCGACCTGAACCCCGCCGTGCCTGCGGCGGGCAATCAGCGCACGGTCGGCCCGAACAGTGCCAACGGGCGCGGCGACCCATCCACGGCAGGCCCAGTGACGCAGACCCTTGCCGCGAACACCGTCGCGGACTTCGACGGCTGGATCACCGGCGAGGACGTGGACGGCAACACCGTCTGGTTCCGGGGCGCTATCAGCGGCGACTTCTTCTGGTCGGGCGGCTTCACGGACAAGGGCACGCACGATCTGACCGACCTCAACCAGACCGACCCGCCGCCGCCCGAGGGCACCCCGCACCGCGTCGTCGGGGTGAACCCCGCGAACATACGCGACCTGCCCTACACGACATCGCCTGTGATCGGCTCGACGGACGGCGGCACCCGCGTCGATCTGTCGGGCTTCACGCACGGCGAGGCCATCGACGGCAACGACGTGTGGTTCGAGCGCGTCGCTGACCGCGACTGGCAGTGGTCGGGCGGCTTCACCGACGCCAGCCCTGACGGCCTGCCCGAAGTGCCCACGCCGAACCCGCCCGACCCGGCAAGCGCAGACAACCCGCGCGGCCTCGTGGAGTATGAGCCGATCTGGCCGTTCGCCTTCCAGGCCCTTGAAGCGCCGCTCGGCTTCGCGGACTGCGAGAACCCGGTGGAACGGGCCAGTCGCGGCATGGCGGGCGAGGTCGAGATGGACGCCGTGATCGACACCTACGGCATCCACTGGACCGGCACGATGGTGGATCAGATGGACTGGTTCTCGTACTGCAACAGCCGGTCGTCCTGCCCGACGATGTACATGCGCCGGGATGGATCGCAGAGTGAGATGGTCCGACCCGGTGCCAAGGCGGCGACCAGCGGCCCGGACTGGAACTGGCGGCTGTTCGCCGTCGAAACTCTGGCCGACGTGGGGGATGACTTCACGGAGGAGCAGTGGGAGGCGCACGCGCAGAACATCGCCCTGCTGGCGTCGTTCAACGGCAAGACGCTGGACGGCATCCCAGTGGACTTCACCATCGACCGCGAGCACGTGCTCGGCCACCGCGAGATGGACGGCCAGGAGGGAACGGAGTGCCCCGGCGACGCACAGATCGCGGGCCTCGACGCGCTCATCGAACGCGCGCAGGCGATCTACGACGACCTGTACGGCGAGGGCACGGACCCGGACTGCCCGCCGCCCACCGATCCGAACTACCGCTCGGTGTCCGTGAATACGCTGGTGGGGTGGCGCGACGAGGCACCGTGGCCGACAGGCGAGGACATCGACGCAGTGATCGCGTCCGGGGGTTCAGGACGTGGCCGGGGAAGGGGCTGAGCCGCCCGGCGAAAGGCCCCGCTGGACTTTCCACTTCGAGAGGGTCGGACGCAACCGGCGCAAGCCTCGACCCGCCGCCCGGGGGGCTAGGAGCGGCGGGTCGGGGTTCCAGTGGTTCTCGTGGATCGTCCTTGCGACCCTCGTGGTGGAAGTCGCGATCCTCGTGTGGCAGGGATTCCTGCCCCGCTAGCGCGAAAGCCGAGGCGGGGGGACACTGGATTCGTCGCTCCCCAGCGGCCCCGGCCCGCCTCGCCACCCCAATCGCTTCCCGACAGCGCCGACGAGGCGGGCTTCGCCGTGCGGCAGGCCCCGGCCATGCTATAGTTTAGGTGTAAGCCAAACCGCACCACGAAGGGCACCCCTTGGACATGAATATCGCAGTCTGCGAGCGTCCGCTTCCCGTCCCCGTATCCATCCTGAACGATGATCCGTACACGACACAGCGCGGCCTCGAATCCATCCTGCAATCCTGGACCGACCGACCCAGCCGCTCCTGGATCGCCGTCGAGCGCGGCCCGGGGTGCTCCCCGCAGTACGTCGTCGTGCAGACCGTCACCGATCACGGGCGCATCGAAATGGGCACCATCGAGGAGACAGACAAGGACTTGTACTCGCTCTCCGCGATTGACCACGCTCTCGGCGGCGAAGCGCTGACGTGGGGCGCGGCCCTCGGTGAGCCTGCCCTGGACGTACAGCACCGCGTCCTCTCCGCGATGCGCGAGCGCGGCGCGAAGGGCGCACGGTTGCCGGAGACATGGCCGGAACTCGAACAGTTCGTGCTCCTGGCTGTCGGGGATGCAGGGCTGTGATCGACCGCGACATGGCCCGCCTGCTCAAAGTCCGGCCCGACCCGCGCCGGGCGGCAACCCGCTTCGCTGTGGTGTTCGTGGGCCTCATGGGGCTGTGCGTCGCGGGCCTGCTCGTCTACGCGATCAGCCTGTTCGTGTGAGATGTCCGCACACCGCCCCTGCCGAGGGGGAGCGGCCCTGTCTGGGGAGGGGGGGCCGCTTGAATGGGGGTCGGCAGGGGCGGTGTGCGGACATCTCAAGGAGGAGGCACCAATGGCGAATCCCAGTGGCAAGAAGGGGTCGGCGTTCGCTCGACTGATCGCGAACTACTTCGCGGATCACTACGACGACCGCATCGACCGCAGGGTCGAGACAGGCCGGTTCGACAAGGGCGATGTCGGCGGCGTCAGGCTCGGCCCGCACCGCATCGTGGTCGAGTGCAAGAACGCGGCGCGCATGGAGTTAGGCCAGTGGCTCAAGGAGGCCGTGGTTGAGGCTGAGAACGATAAGGCCCTGCTCGGCGTCGTCGCCCACAAGCGCCGGGGCTACGGGCAGGCGGCGGATCAGTACGTCACCCTGCGGCTGTCCGACTTCATCGGCCTGCTCCGGGCGGTGCCGGTTGCGCAGGCAGTGTATGTGCCCCCGGGTAGCGTTGGGTTAGCCGAACCGGACACCGAAGGGCAACACACATGAGCACTGCAATCCTCTCCAACACCGTGCCGAAGCGTGGCGCGGAGAACGACCGTTCCGTTCCCGAGAAGCGGGCCGCGTGGCTCGAACAGCGCAGGGGCGGCTTCACCGCGACCGATGCCCGCGACTGGGGGCAGGGGTCCAAACGCCGGGCCATCATCACCGAGAAGGTGACCGGCGAGTGGGACGTGGGCGAGGCGGCGAGCAATCGCTACTACGAGCACGGCATCCACCGCGAGCCGATCATCATGCAATGGGTCGAGGACAACTTCGGCATCAGCCCGTGCGGCTACGTCTACAGCCACGGCGACAACCCCCGGCACCTGGCCTCGCCGGACGGCGTCAGCCTGGACCCGTTCACCGGCGCGCTCATCGTGGGCACCGGCGACGCGGCGCTGGCCGAGATAAAGACCACCGTGGATGACCTGACGCCGGGGCCGCTCGACGGCGCGAAGTACCTGCTCCGCATCACGCGCGGCAGTGCGTTCGACAAGACGAACTACTACACGCAGATGCAGTGGCAGATGTACGTGATGAACGCCACCGTGACGCTGTTCGTCTGGGAACAGCACGAGAGCAAGGTGGACCCGGAGACAGGGCACTTCTCCCCCACCGGCCCGCCGCAGTGGTGCTGGATTCCCCGCGACCAGGAGCACATCGACTACCTCGTGAACGACCTGTCGGTGCGCGCCCTCGCTGAGATTGACGCGGCACGGCTGGGCCTGGACGACATGCCCCCGGCAAGCGACCTCCCCACCGAGGAGGCGATGCTGGTTGCGCAGTTGCTCGCCGCCCGCGACGCCGAGGCTGTCGCCACCGCCGCGAAGAAGAAGGCGTGGGACGCACTCGTGGCGCACTACGTCGGCGGGCCGGACCTCAGCATCGACGCAGGATTCGCGCAGGTTACCGTCAGCACCACGCACGGGGTTCGCCACGTCGTGGACGAGGAGGGGATGCGCCGACTCGCCCGCGACCGGCAACTGATCGAGCGCTACGAAGCCCTGCGCGAGAAGCACACCCACGCCGAGCCGTACTCCAAGCAGGGCTTGTACGTGAAGCCGCGCGATGTATGACCCCCGCACTAACCTGAGTTCATCGCCACAACCGCACAACACGAAAGGCACTCCATGACCGACAACCCTGCCCCCGAGAAGTACGACACCCTCGCCGATGCGCTCGCCGGGTTCCAGGCAACCCTGCCCACCGTCGCCAAGGGCCAGACAGCCCGCATCCCCGGCAAGGAGGGCAAGACCGGCTACTCCTACGACTACGCCGACCTGACCGATGTGTCCGAAGCGGTGCTCCCGAGCCTGGCCCGCGTCGGCCTGGCCTGGACGACAGCCATCGACACCGCCGAGAACGGGGCCATCGTCCTCAAGTGGGAACTGATGCACGGCGCGAGCGACACATCGCTGTCGGGATCGGTGCCGGTGGGCCGCGCCGGGCAGGACTGGCAATCGCTCGGCTCGTCCATCACCTACGCCCGCCGCTACACGCTCCTGGCCGTCACCGGCGTAGCGCCGGGCGGCGACGACAACGACGGCGAGGGCGCACGCGCCGGGTCGGACCCGAACCGGCAGGCCGCGCCCAACGGCGGCACGCCGGTTCCCCGGCAGGCCGACCCGCTCCCTGCCGGGCTGTACGACCTGGCGGCGCTGACCACGAAGGATGCGACGCTCGCGATGTTCCGCAAGGCCAAGGCCGCAGGGCACCTGGCCCTCGTCGTCGGCGTGCCGAACCCGGACACCGGCGAGATTGACAGCGTGGAGTTCGGCCAGTACCTCATCACGCTCGGCAAGTCCTTCCCGCCCACGGCAGAGGAAGCCGAAGCCGCCGCAGTCGCCGCGCATGAGGCCGAGGTCGCCGCGCAGGAGGCCGCATCGGCAGGAGGCCCGGCAAGCCCCGAGGACACCCCGTGAGCGAGGTTCTGAACCCGGTCGAAGTCGAGCAGGCGATTCGGGAGGCGGCGAACACCGTCGCCGTGGGCGTCGATGTGGTCAGCCAGCGGCTCTCGGCCTACCGCGACGCACAGCGCATCTACGACGTGGCCGAGGCGTCGGCGTACATGCGCGCCACCGGGCCGGTGCAGGAGCGGAAGTTCCTGGCGGTGCTCGCGTGCCAGGGCGAGAAGGAAGCGCTCGACATCGCGGAGGTCGCGTTCAAGTACGCCGAGCGGAAGGCGAAGGCCGCTGAACTGACCTTGTCGGCCTACCAGACGGTGGGCAAACTCGTGATGTCGATGTACGGTGCCGCAGGCAGGGGTGAGTACTGACGTGACGATGAGCGAACGAGAGTTCACGATCCGGCTCTCAGGACCGCAGTACCGCGCCCTATCGCAGACGATTCGGAAGCGGCTCGACAAACTCGACCGCCCCGGCACGAAGCAGGAACGAAACTCCTTGGAGCGAGCATGGAATCAGATTCAGGCCGGGTGGAACCGGAGTGCGGTGAAGTGAGCGCGCCCCTGCTCTGCCCCGAGTGTCACGCCGGGAAGCACCGCTCCTGCGCGGAGTTCACCGTGGACGAGCACGACGCCATCGTGCCGTGCGAGTGCCCCGAGTGTGAGCACAGCGACACGGGCGGCATCGTGCCGCCGTACATCACCGACCGCATCCCGGGCCACGAGGACGATCAGCCATGAGGTCGGAGCAGGAGATACGCGACCTGCTGGCCGAGAAGCGCGTCTGGATGGATGAGTGGGAGGACAGCGGAGCCTCCGAGGTCGGCGTCGAATGGGGCTGGACCGAAGCGCTCGCCTGGGTGCTGGGCGAGCAACCGTGACCGACTGGTTCACCCGCACCTGCGCGCACTCCGTCTGGCAGATCGAGGAGGCCGGTGTGGTCACCCCGCACCGGCACCCCGTTCTCGGCACCAGCCTGTCGTGGTGGGCGTTCGACCCGCACGCCACGGCGCGGGCGCTGGGGCTGGCCAGCCACAACATCGTCAAGTGCAACCGCATGGAGTTCCAGTTCCAGGCGGACCCGGAGGACGCGCACCTGATCATCCCGTGGGCGAGTGTTTCGCGGCAGTTCCAGATGGGTACATACCTGGACGCGGCGAAGGGCGCGCGGCCCGGGCTGTGGGGCGTGGCGTTCGAGCCGGTGAGGGCGGTGCTCCGTGAGTGAGGGGCCGATCCCAGCGGCGATGCGGGCCGACGTGCTCGACCGCGACGAGAACCGCTGTGCGAAGTGCTCCCGCTACTTCGCGGATGGCCTGAACCTGCACCACCGGCAACTGCGCAGTCGCGGCGGCAAGAACGTCCTGTCGAATCTGATCAGTCTGTGCGGCAGTGGAACCACCGGCTGTCATGGCTGGGCGCACGCGCACATCACCGAGGCGACCAATCTCGGCCTCATCGTCGCATCGTGGGCCGACCCCGCCGAAACGCCGGTGCGCACCTGGCACGGGCTGGTGCTACTGACCGACGACCCGGCGAACCGCGTCCGCAGGCTTGCCGCCTAAACACGGAATCGGACGCAGGCGGGCACACGGCGGCGCTGTGCGCCACAGCATGGCCGGGCCGGTGTAGCAGGGCCAACCGGGGTGCCCGACGCCGCACAGCGGCGCACAGCGCTCTAGGAGTTATTGCCCCGGTGCATTAGTGTGCCTGTCAAACGCACCGAGCCGCCCCCCGCAGGGAACGGCTCGGGCGCAAGGCGACTAGACCGCCTGCCATGCAAGCCTACGAGGGCTTCCAGGTGGCCTCGCCGGAGAGAACACCGCATGGACAACTACAACGAGATTCTGGACGCGGCCCGGCTCGTCGCCGAGAACCAGTTCTATCTCGCGGAATCCCTGCTCCGAGGCATCCCGCCTCGATCTGCGGGGCGGCACCCGGCAGGCGACACGACGCCCACGGTGGAGGCGTCGCTCAAGAACGTCGCTGACCTCATCCGCGACGAAGTCGGCATCGACTACTCGGTGGACTACCTCCGCACGATGCGGAACGTCGCGGCCTGGGCCAGCGCGAATCAGGGGGGGAACCCCCCTTCATTCCGGTGGGTGACGAGTTCCACCTGGGATGCGCACTACAAGGCGTTCCGCAAGGGCATCACGTGGGACGAGTTCGCCGCAGGCACCCGCGCACAGCCGGTTGGCTGGGCGGTGCCCGAGGAGGACCGGCGCGAGGCAATCCGCGCGCAGGCCGAGGAGGACGGCACCGGCCCCGCGAAGGCGGTGGACATCGCGAGCAACACCAAGGCGATGCAGGCGGCGATCAAGGCTGATCCCAAGACTGCCGAGGCCGCACGGAAGGCGCTGGAAACCCACGACAAGAACCGCCACGACAAGATCGTCCGCGAGCACGGGGGCGACCCCGACATGCCGATGGACGACCTCGGCATCGACCGGGCGGCAGTCGAATGCCGCCGCCTGATCGCGGCTATCAACGCGACCGCCGCCGACGTGCGCGGCCTGCACCGCCGTTCGGAGCCGGGCCAGTGGGTCGCGTTCCAGGCGGCACTCGCCCAGGCCGCAGAGGGCCTGAATCTCAGCATCCAGGGCATCAAGGTGCCCGACTCACTCGAAGGAATCGAACTGTGACCAAGATCAGCGACACCGCCGCCGCCATGCTTGCCATCATCGGCGAACACGACGGCCAGCCCGTGCTCTCAGCCGACATGTACCAGGGCCTCATCGACCGCGTGGGCACGGCGAAGTACATGCCCGACGCCGCCGCGCACCTGCGGGAGCACGGCGTCATGCTCGTCGCGGAGAAGGCCCGCCAGAACTCGAACTGGCGGGTGGTGGACCCGGACACGGAACCCGCCGCCGCGCTGAACAGGTGGGAGGACCGCGTGCGCAGGGAATCCCTGACGGAAATCGTGCGCGAGGCGCAGGCGCTGGCACCGGCGTCGCACATCACCGCGATCCGGCAGTCCCGCAACCGCGTCGTGGCGAACGCCGTCACGCTCGGCGCGGACCTCGGCATGGACGCGCAGACAGTGCTGACGATGTGCGAACCCATCCAGGCGACGCCCTGAGAAGGGCGGAAGCCCCGGCCCACCCAGCCATAAGCGGGGGTCGGGGCTTCCGGCGTAGGGTTGCGTTGTCTAAGCGCCTGGACCCTGCGCGTGGCAGTTGAAGTGACGTAACCCGCGTCACCGGCTTGCCGTGCCAGGTTCCATGTTAGGGGCTGGGCCGTCTCGCCGTTCCCGCTCTCGACATGAAAGGCCCTCCCCACAATGATCCAGCGGCCCACCTTCCCGTTTGAACGCACCACAACAATCCCCAACGCCTGGGTCCGGGACAGCCGCATCAGCCGCCGTGCGCGCGGCCTGCTCGCCGAACTCATGAGCCACACCCCCGGCTGGGAGGTCACCATCGAATCTCTCATGGAGGCCGGGCCGGAAGGCCGCTCCGCTCTGCGCGGGGCCATCGTGGAACTCGAAACGGCGGGCTACCTCACCCGGCACCGCAGGCGTGACAGCGGCGGTCGCCTCGGCGGCACCGACTACATGCTGGCCGACCCGTTTGCCGAAGAAACACCTACGTTCGGTTTTCCACCGTTGGCTAACCAAACGTTCGATAATCGGCCCTCTATAAAGAAACCCATTGAAATAGAAACCCATGAACAAGAAACCCATGACAAACGCGCTGGGCGCGCAACCGACAAGCAACTGGCCTATCTCCACGATCTGTACGAGGCTCGCGGCGGCTGGGTCAGCGCAGAACTCGAAGGGGAGTGGTCGGACATGAACATTCAGCAGGCCGATGCGCTGATCCAGGAGTACAAGGCCCTGGCACCGCCGCCGTGGCGTCAGAAGCAGGTGGGAGGATTCTGAACGTGGCGAAGGAGTACAAGCCGAGCAACTTCGAGGCGATGGCGAAGGCCGCGAAAGCCGCCGCCGATGCGGCCCGTGCCGCAGGCGCAGACGAGGCCACGATCAAGCGCAGTGCGTTCGCCGCCGCCGAAGCGCTGGCCGTCCACGAGAGCGACCCGCGCATCGAGGGCTTCCCCACGGCACACCCGCCCGAGGAGCCGGTGTGGGCGGCGCGGCCCGCCGCCACGGTCGTGCCGCCGCCGCCTCCAATTCACGACCCGATCTTCGAGCGCATGGACCCACGCTGACCCGCTCTAGGACGGTGGGTGAGCCGGATGCTAGACTTTAGGTGTAAGCCAAACCGCAACTGAAAGGCACACCTTGTCTCACGAAATCACCGGCACGGACAACATGTTCTCCGTGCGGGAAATGCCCTGGCACCGCCTCGGCGTCGTCCTCGATGAGTACCCCACTCGCGAGGAGGCCCAGCCTCTCGTCCACGGCTGGGAACCCATCAGCGAACCCGTGTTCGGGCGCGAAATCTACATCAACGAGCAGGGCGAACCCGACGTGAAGTACGTCGAGATTCCCGGCGAGATGCGCAACGTGCGCAGTGACAACCACCAGCACCTAGGCATCATCAGCGACTCCTACGTCACCGTCAGCAACGACGAGATGTGGGACATCGGTGAGGCCATCCAGGGCGGCGGCGTCGATGTCAAGTACGAAACGGGCGGCACCCTCCGGGGCGGCAAGCGCGTCTGGCTCATGCTGGCGCTCGACCACCCGCTGTTCGTCAACGGCGATCCCAACGGTGCCACGATGCACTACTACCTGCTCCAAAACTCGCACGACGGTTCGGGCGCGTTCAAGGGGTCGGCCACGGCAACCCGCGTGGTCTGCGCGAACACCCTGCGCATGGCTGACATCGACGCCCAGCAGGCAGGCACCGAGTTCACCTTCCGCCACAGCAAGAACATCGCTGACCGCATCGAGGAGGCCCGCGAGGCGCTGTCCGGCTGGCGCGAGTCGGTGCAGGCGTGGAACCTGTTCTCGGCGCACATGCTGGACACCAAGGTCAGCCCGCAGGGCGTCCAGGAGTTCATCACCCGGTTCATCCCGGAGCCGCCGAAGGGCATCACGAGCGACCGGGTGCGCACCAACATCGAGGCCGCACGCGGCGAGTGGATGAGCGTCTACAACGGCGTCACCGGCGAGGGCATCCAGGGCACCGCCTACGGACTCTTGCAGGCATCCAGCGAGTACGCCGAGCACTACCGGCGCGCGCAGGACAACGAGACTCGCTTCAAGCGGGCGATCCTCAAGCCGAACCGCATCATGACGGACGCGAAGAACCTGGCGCTGGAAGCGGCCCTGGTCTGACCCGCGCGGCTCGCTCGATGTTTCACGTGAAACATTGGGCGGGTCGGGCAGTTCAGCCCTAGCCAAACCACCGCCACACGAAAGGCATCCCATGACCCACTCACCCGCGTTCACGCAGTCGCTCGAACTGATTGCCGAAGTCACCGGCCATCACCCGCTGTGCGTCCACATCGTCGGCGGCGAACTTGCCGCGCAGTTCAAGGAGGCGGGCGCTGACATGGACGACACCACGTTCCTGCTCGTCCTCACCGACGCCCTCACCGAAGGCGGTATCTGTGCCGGTGACATGATCGGTGACCTCATCGAAGCCGTGATGCACGCCTGATCCCCCCGGGCCGGGCACCTAACTTCGATTAGGTGCCCGGCACTGTAGGCACTAGACTTTACTTGTAAGCCAAACCGCAAACGAAAGGCAAAACTATGGCGCGAGTCAAGCGCACCGAGCGCTCTCGCAAGGAGCACATCTGCGGCAGGGGCGGGCACGTCATCCCGAAGGGTGATCCCTACCTCAGCGCATCGCCGGGCTACCACGGGAGCACCATCTACCGATGCGTCAACCACCCCTTCCGCCCCAGCGAACTGACCCGCTCGGCGCGCAGTGCGCCGCTGTCAGCGCTGGAAGCGTGGCAGGACGCCGTGAGTGCGGGCATCGAATCCCACGACGACCTGGAAAGCGAGTGGGACGCTCTCGGCGATGCACTGACCGAGTTCCTTGAGGAGCGGGAGCAGGCGCTTGAAGCCTGGGAGAACGGCAACGGCCAACTCGAAGAACTGATGGACACCGCGCAGGCCGCAGTGGACGAGTGGGATTCACACTCGCTGGAAGCCTTCGATGAGGAGGAGCCGGAGGACACCGACAGCGAGGAGTGGCAGGAGTGGGACGAGCGTCGCCGGGAACACCTGGAAGAACAGGTGAACGAGGCCGACAGCATCGCAGGGGGGATCGAGGTATGAGCACCCCGCCCGCAACACTGGGCCTGGAACGCCGGGCACAGCAGAACGCCACGGCGATCCTCGCGGACAGCGAGCACAACGTCACGACGATGTTCAGCCCGATGGTCGATGAGAACTACTGGGCCTACCGCGTGCGGCTGACCGACACGCAGGCCGTCGTCGGCTTCCCCAAGTTCTTCACCATCGGCATCGGCTTCGCCCGCGAGGAGGACTGGAACACCAACCTGCCCTACACCAGCGACGCCGAGGACATCGCCGCGCACATCTGGCACAACCACGGCGACAGCATCCCGGACACCCCGGAGTGGAAGCAGACGGTGACCGCCGCCATCGCCATCATCCAGAACGCGATCTACGAGGACGGAGGCCCCGATGGACGGTGAGCCGGTGCTGGAACACTTCGAGGGCGAAGTGCGGGAACGTGACGCGATCTGGAAGGCGCACCCCGACAGCGCGCCGCGCCTGCGGGTGCAGAAGCACCGCGACGGCTCCATCACGCGCATCCTCATCAGGAGCAACGGCAGGCGGTTCGAGCAGAACGGCATCCCCGTGCGAATCAAGGGCGTCACCGTCTGGTTCAGCGAGGAGGAGTGGAACCTGATCGAGCGCGCCGTGCTCGCGGGGCTGGGGCTGGGGCGCATCGAATGACCTGCCCCGACTGCCCGCACGACACCGCCGCGCACTACACGGACGGTTGCATGTTGTGTACCTGCAAGCGCACCGAGGACGAACTGCGGCGCACCGCAGGCCGCGCCGAGGGGGAACGCCTCAAGGACGAGGGCACCGCCCGGGTGCTGGATGCCAGCGACGAGTGGCGCGAGGCCGTCTATTCCTGGGTCGGCGCACTGCCGCAGGGCTACCGGCTGACCAGCACCGACGTGATCGAGGCGGTGGGCATGGCTCCCCGCTCGAACGCTGTCGGCGCGGTAATGACGGCCATGCGCAAGACCGGCCTCCTGATCCCCACCGACATCTACGTCAAGTCACCCCGCCCCAAGTCCCACGCGGCCATCGTCGCAGTGTGGGTACGGGCATGAACGAGAGGAATCCCATGACGGACGACAGTCCCAGCACCGCCCTGACCGACGAACAGCGAGCGCGAGCGGAGGCGCTGGCAATCTCCCGCGCGGCCCTCACCGACAACGGCCAGGCGTTCGTGTCGCACAACGCGATCATGCCGAAGCGGTTCGGCACGCAAGACCTGATCGACGTGGCGCAGTGGATTCTGGACGGCTCGGACCCGCTCGCCGCATACCGCGAGGAGTCGGAGCGCCGGGTCGAGGAGCACCCGCCGTTCGACCCGCCCACCGAGAAGATCGCAACGCCGGGCAGTGTCCAGCGCGACAACGGGCGCGGCTGATGGCCGGGGAAACGCTCATCACCGTCGTCGGCAACCTCACCGCCGACCCCGAACTGCGGTACACACAGACCGGCATCGCTGTGGCAGGCTTCACCGTCGCCAGCACCCCCCGGTTCTTCGACCGCCAGGCGAACGAGTGGAAGGACGGCGACGCGCTGTTCATGCGGTGCTCGGCCTGGCGCGACCTCGCGGAGCACGTCACCGGCTCGCTGACGAAGGGCAGTCGCGTGGTCTGCACCGGCACGCTCAAGCAACGGTCCTACGAGACACGGGAGGGCGAGAAGCGCACCGCGATAGAACTCGAAGTCGAGGACATCGGCGCGAGTCTCAAGTACGCGACGGCGCAGATCACCCGCACCGCCCCGGGCGGCGACCGGCGCGTGGCGGCTGACCCGTGGGCAACCCCCGGCTCTGCGGCCCCTGCGGCGGCACCGCAGGAGCAGGCGTGGTCAACGCCGGGGCTGTACGGGGACGACACCCCGTTCTAGGCAACCAGTGCGTCGAGGGAGATACACTGGTGGGGTCACTCGCCTTTCGTAGTAAGTGACCCTGGGCGTCGCGCTCGGTTTGGCGATTTAGCGCGACGCCCCCTTCTTTCCCTGCGGGCCGAACCGGGATTAGGAAGTCAGTCGGCACCGATGCTAGACTTTAGGTGTAAGCCAAACCGCACTCATAAACGAAAGGCACATCATGGCTGGGATCACATTCCCCTACACCCGCACCCCCAAGGGTGCCGCTCACTCGCTCACCGTTGGCCGCGCCGTAGAACTTGGCGTGGACCCGGAGGGTGGCAAGTGGGTCACGCTCTGCGACGAGCACAACACTCTCGTCAACACGGGCACGCAGTTGGACGCCCTCGCTGTCACGGCACTGGACTTCTGCGAGTTCTGCCAGGCCGAGGCCGCAGGCGTCAGCGACATGAGCATCGAGTTCGCCAAGGACGAGGAAGCCGCCGTCGAACTGACCGCCGAGCAGGCGAAGGAAGTCGATGAGGCCCTGGCTCACGCCAGCGCAGTCATTGCCGCCGCCGAGCAGGTTGTCGCAGATCACGCGGTCGAAACCAGCGCCGAGCACGCGGCCATCCTGGCTGAGATTGCTGACGCGCCGGATCACGCGACCCGTGACGCCGCCATCGTCAAGGGCGCGCAGGCGGGCATCCCCCGCAAGGTGCTCGCTGACACGGCGGGCCTCATCCGCGTGGGCCGCATCATCCGTGACGCCGGTGCAGGCCGGACGCGCACCCCGCGCGCCGCACGCAAGACAGCGCACCAGCAGGGCTACCTCGCCGCCGTCGAGGACGTGCGCGCAATCGTGGAGGCGAACCGCAACGTCAAGGAGAGGGTCGCGGCCTGGGTGCTCGATCACACCGACGCCCCCGCTGAGGCTCCCGCCGACGCCGACGCAACCGCATGACACCCCTCGCAACCCCCGGCACCCGCGCCACCCCGGCGCGGGTGCTTGGGGTAGAGGGATAACCGAAGGAGGAACCATGCCGCAGAAACCGGGCCTTGCCGCTGACGCGGGCCTACTGACGCTGGATGATGTGGCGGGCATGACTGGGTTGGCCCCCGGCTCGGTGCGCGCCTATCACACGCAGGCGAACAAGAACCGGCGCGACGGCCACCCGGTCCCTACAGACATGCCACCGCCTGACGTGGTGGTTGTACGAACGCCAACCTGGCGACCCGCCAGCATCGAAGCCTGGATGGAGGCGCGCGAACAGCGCCGCCAACTCGCCGCCGCCAACGGCGAGCGCTGGGCACAGACGCCGGACACACGAAAGGCAAAGGAATGACGAAGGCTATGAATCTCACACTGAGCACAGCGGAGGACATCGGCACCGACCCCCGGGTCGAGTGGATGACGGTCAGCCCCGGCGACGCCGAGCAGTTGCTCGAATCGAACGAGGCCAACCGCAACATGCGCGCCCGCGTGGTGAGCGCCTACTCCCGGGACATGCTGGCCGACCGCTGGCTTGTCACGGGCGAGACAATCAAGATCGGCAGGCACGGCGAACTACTCGACGGCCAGCACCGGCTACAGGCGATCATCCAGTCCGGCAAGACGCAACGCCTGCTGGTGGTGCGCGACCTGGACCCTGACACCCGCGTCGTGATCGACACCGGCGCGGTGCGCAACGGCGGCGACGCCCTGCGCATGGCGGGGATGGGCGGGAACAACCCCTACGCCCTTGCCGCCGCCGCACGGCTCATGGTGCTGTGGGAGAGCGACCGGCTGACGCACATGACGAGCGGCACCCGCGCCGACGACCGTGCCACGCACCAGGAGATTGTCGATACGGTGACGCGCAGGCCCGACCTGCTCGATGCCGTCCACGACGCCACCCGTGACTACCAGCGCATCGGCATCCCGCCCGGGCCGCAGGCAATGGCGCGCACCGTCCTGTACGACCTGGACGCGCACGACGCGGACATCTTCTGGGAGTCACTGGCGGGCTACGCGACAGAGGGCGGCGACGACCCGCGCGCCGTGCTCCTGTTCACGATCCGGCAGATGCGCGAACTGGGGCAACTGCGCAGGCCCGGCGAGAGTGTCGGCCTCATCTTCCAGGCGTGGAATGCCTGGCGCGACAAGCAGAAGGTCAAGGCCCTGCACACCCGCGACTCCAAGGGCAAGCCGCTCCGCATCCCCCTGCCCCTGTGAACCGTGGGCCGCGTCGTTTGCGAGGGCGGCGCGGCCCACTCCCCAACGAAAGCAACGCCATGACTGACTACCCCGAGCACGACAAGATCACCGCCCTCGGCGGTGCCAACCAGCACATCGGCGCGTTCATCGAATGGCTGAACGACAACCGCTACACGATCTGCGAGTGGCAGAACGCAGGCGACGAGGGGCGCGGCTACTTCCCGGTGTCCCGCTCGATCAACTCCTGGCTGTACCAGTACTTCCAGATCGACCCGGTGAAGATCGAGCAGGAGAAGCGCTCCATGCTCGATGAACTGCGCGCCGCGAACGAGGTAGCACCGTGACCGCCCGCCGCATCACCATCGTCCTCACCCAGCCGCAGTACGAGGCGCTTGCCGGTGCTGTCGCCGGACGCGATCTGCTCCTGGATGACAACGTGGAGGAAGGCGACCGGGATGCGCGCACCGAGCGCGACGTGCTCCGGCGCGCCTGGACGAAGATCAACCTGGCGTGGCACGACACCCGCGCGCCTGCGGCCCGGCACGAATGAGCGCCATCGTGACCGCCCCTCGCCACACCCCGAAGCAGTGGCGCGAACTCGTCGCGCGGCTGACAGCCATCCGCGACAACCCCGCCGAGTCCAGCGAGCGCCGCTCCCGAGCCGAGGCGATCCTTGCCGTGGTGCGGCGCACCCCCGAGGCGCAGGAAGCGCTACGCCCCCCGCCGCCGCCCCGGCCCGCCGACCTGACGTGGACGGAGATGGACTTCTGAGCATCGAACCCGGCTCCATCTTCCTTGTCGTGCTCGCGCTCGCGGCCCTGGCGGGGCTGTGCATCTGGCTGGCACGCTGGGCGCGGAGGCAACCATGACCGACGACTACTTCGACACGATCCTGCCGCACTGGCGCAACCCGCCCCAGCGCGGCACGGTGGTGCCTTCCCGAGCCATGCGCCCCGGCGTAGCGGTTTACGACGGCTGGCAGGCGCTGTGCGCCGCCTGCACCGAGTTGCCGTGGACGGTCGGCCCGTGGCGCGCGCACTGGATCGACGCGGCCCTGGACGCCTGGGTTCACAACACCGAGGGGTTCCCGTTCGACCGGCACCCCACGCCCACCGCCACGCCGACGTGGCACAGCCTGATCGAAGGAGACACCCCATGCCCGACACCCCTCCTGACGGACCCGCCCTGCCGGTTGGGGCTGGGGAGGCATCGCGCATCCTCCTTGCCGCCCGCGACTACCTGATCACAAGCCGCGCGATTCATGTGGTCGAAGGCTCGACCGACGTACATCACCACGGCGGCATGGCGGGCCAAGCACTGACGCCGCACTGCGCATGGGAGTGCGGGGCCACCGGCGTCCGGTACGTGAACGAGGGCGGTGTGCTCAAGCGCATCGTGGAGCCGCCGCCGCACGGGCTGACGCTGACCGAGTGGCATCGGGCCGAGAGCGAACTGGTTGAGGCCCTGCGGGAAGCGGGAATAATAGCCTAACCCGGATTAGGTGTTTCGTCGTGCGGATGCTAAACTATTAGTACAAGCCAAACCGCATCGAAAGGCACCTCATGGCCGCTTCCACCGCCGCAAAGTTCACCGTCCAGGACGGCTACGGCTACTACATCGCCACCGACTACTCGCACGCTGTCCAGATCGCCCTCGCTGACGACGCGACCGCCTGCACCGTCTACAAGAACGGCAAGGCCGTCGCCCTCAAGGCGGCAGGCGCAACCGTCCTGACCATCGCCCCGGGCGTGGGGGTGAACGCTTGACCGCCGCCGCCCGGCGCGAGGCCGCAGTGCTCCACGACCAGTGGGAGCGCGCCTGCGCAATGATCCGCTCGTCCTACGGCGACTACGCCGAGAGCAAGGCCGAGGAGTGGGAGGAGCAGTGCTTCGACCTCCTGGTGTCCTTCATCGAGAGCAACGACCTGACCAACAGCGAGTACGACCCTCGCGACTACGACTACGCGGCTGACGAAGCCGAGGCAAGGAGCCAAGCATGACGACCGACGTGTTCTCACGCGCAGGCCGCGCCGACTACCCGGCGCTCCTGGCCCACGCCGTGTTCACCCACGGCACCCTCACCGAGCCGGAGGACATCGCCGCCGCTATCGAGCGGGCCTGGACGATGCCCGAGTGGCCCGCCCGTGCGCTCGACGCCGATGTGTGGCTGATGCTGTGGCAGATGGCGTGCGCCGGTGCCGACGACGACGCCTACCTGCACGAAGGCGTCGTGACGCCCCGCGCCGAACTGCCCGACACGCTCACCCTCTACCGGGGCGCGGCGGAAGGGCACGAGTTCGGCATGTCCTGGACAGCGGACATCGACCGCGCCCGCTGGTTCGCCAAGCGGTTCAGCGGCCACGTCGGCGGCACGCATTCGCTGTGGAAGGCCGAAGTGCCCCGCGACCTGATCCTGGCCCGCTTCCACGAAAGCCGGGGCGAGGACGAGTGGGTCGTAGACCCCACATTCATCGAGGACTACGCAGAGGAGATTCCCCTTGACGACGCCTGATCACATCACCATCCCGGAGGACGTGCGCAACCTGAGTGAAGCGCTCGGGCGCGACCCCAAGAACGTGTGGCACAACTGCCACGCCGTCAGCCTCGCCATCGTGCAGAGCGGCCTCTGGCCCGGTGCGCGCGTGGCACGCGGCTGGGCGAAAGGCGTGTCCAGCCAGCACTCCTGGGCCGTCGTCGGTGACCCCTACGACAAGGACGCCTACGTCATCGACGCCACGCTGTGGTCCTACGTGCCGAGCGTGCCCGGCGTCTGGCAGGGTTCCCTCCGCGACGGCATCCACAAGCCGCACGGCGCAGGCTTCTTCATGACCGGCAACCCGCCCACGCACCACGGCGGCGAGACGATCCACCTGCCCGGCACCCTCAGCGCCAAGGCGCGGCGCTTCCTGTTCTCCATCGGTGCCCCGTTCGACTACCGGGGCTGGGGGCAGGTGGCGCACCTGCCGGTCGAGGGCTGGCCTGCGGGCGAAGTGTTCGCGGCGATGCACGCCACCGAAGCCCTGCGCGCTCTCGTCCCGATAGACATTCTCGGCATGACCACCGACATCAACCCGCAGGGCCTGTACCTGCCCGGCAAGGAGGCGACCGCGTGAGGCTCGTCAAGTACACATCAGAACCGCTGGTATTCGATCACGAGTACGAGTACCACGACCACGAGATTGCGTCGATGGTGGGCAAGCCGCGCGGCCTGTGGCTCAGCGACGAGGACGAGTTCGGCTGGCGCGAGTGGTGCGAGGGGGAGGAGTGGAACCTAGGGGGCCTCGCCTACGCCACGGAGTTCGCGCTGACGCCCGAGGGCAACGTGCTCATCATTACCACCGAGCAGGAGTTCAAGGCGTTCGGTGAGAAGTACAAGGGCGCGCTGTACGAGGGCGTCCAGATCAACGGCATCGACTGGCGCAAGGTGCAGGCCGACTACGACGGCATCATCATCACGCCTTACCGCCACGAGTCCCGGTTCGACTTCACGAACTTCTGGTACGCCGGATGGGACGTTGCCAGCGGGTGCATCTGGAACCTGCGCGCCATCGTGCCGGTACAGCGCTGTGGCCGGGTGCAGAACCACGGCTCGATCACCGTGACGTGCGCGGAGCCAGCCGGGCACGACGAGGCCGAAGGCCGGGGCCGCGTCCATCGGGGCGAGTCCTACGGCGTCAAGGTCATGTGGCTCTCCGGCGAGCCGCCCGAGCGCGTCGAAGTGCCCCTCATCCCCGGGGGCTACACCCACACGTCCGTCCTGGCGCCGGACGCTAATCTAGGTTAGGATGAGTACACCATGAGAACCGCCGAACCGGACACGCTAGCCGAGGTCGCGCAGGCATACCGCAAGCGCGATGATCTGCTCAAACGCCTGGCCGATCAGAACCAGTATCTCGGTGAGGTCGTGCGCAAGGCCCGCGCCGCAGGCAACACCTGGGCCGCGATTGCCGAGCAGGCAGGCACGAGTGACGTGGCCGTTCTCAAGGCGGCTCGCCGCCCCGCTACGAAAGGCTGACCCATGACCGTGCCGCTTGCCATCATCGCCGTCCTCCTGTTCACCCTCGCGCTGACCGTGGTGTTCTACGCCGCGCACTCGCCCCGCCCGCTGAACGTCAAGACCGGCATCGCCGCTGTCGGCTTCCTGATCCTGGCCTTCACACTCTGGTTCGTCGGGGCCTTCGGGTGATCGACCACCGCGCGATCAACGAGCGCCTACGCATCGAGCACCGCCTGACCGTCCACCAGGAACCGGGCGGTGCTCGCTGGTTCTGCTCCTGCGGGCGCGAGGGCATCCTGAGCGCCAACTACCCCACGTACTCGCAGGCCCGTGCTCGCGGCGACCGCCACCTGCGCGCCGCGCGCACCCGCATCCTCCGCGAACAGCAGGCCGACACGAAAGGCATCCCGTGACCACACTCACCTTCACCGGCGAACTCACCGTCACGTCCTGCTGGTGCGGCATCCGCCTGGCGATACCGTCCAGCCTGTACCGCGAGGCGCACAACAATGGTGTCGCGGTCTACTGCCCGCTCGGCCACACCTTCGTCTGGAAGGAAACCGAGGCCGACCGGCTCAGGGCGCAGATCAAGCAGACGGAGCACAGCCTGCGCATCGCCCGCGCCACCGCCACCGCCGCCCGCGATCAGCGCGACGCCGCCGAGCGGTCGAACGCGGCCTACCGGGGCTGGATCACCCGCCTGCGCAACCGCATCGCCAACGGCGTCTGCCCGGTCAAGGACTGCCACCGGCACTTCGATGATGTGCAGGCGCACATCGCCGCGAAGCATCCAGAGTGGGCCAGCGAGCACCCGGAGGCACTGGCGTGAAGAAGATGGCCGTCTGGAAGTTCGTTGTCCCCATCGAGGATCAGCCCGTGCTCAGGATGCCCCGAGGCGCGCGCATCATCAGCGCCGCCTTCCAGCATCCCGACGTGTGCATCTGGGCGCTCGTGGACACCAAGGCCCCAGTCGAGGACCGGCCCCTGAGCGTGCGCGGCACCGGACACCCCGCCGATGGCCTGGCGCACGTGCCCTTCATCGGCACCGTCGCCTACCCGATGAGCCTGGTGTTCCACATCTGGGACGGAGTGCCCGCATGAGCAACGACAAGGTGGCCGCGACCTTCCACCCGACGACCGGCGACCCGGACGGTGTGTACCCCTCGACCAGCGTGCGCGCCGACGACCTGCGCACCACGACCGAGAAGGAAGCCGATGACAACGCCGAGCGAGCACGCATCGCCCTGGCACGCGGCAAGCGGCAAGACCTGCCCTCGCTCGACTTCGTGAAGCCGGTCGGCCACGACGGCGAGCACTTCGCGGCACGGCTGGCGCGCGAATCCGTGGAGGCCGCAGAGGGCCAGAAGGACGCCGACGCACTGCGGCAGGTGCTTCGCGAGCAAGGACTGGACACCGGGGGCGCAAGCCCGCACTCCTGGCGGTGCGAGAACCCCGACCGCTACCCCGGCTACTGCACGTGCGTCGAGGACATGGTGCAGGCGATCATCGCCGCAGGGTTCCATCGGCACCGGCCCGCCGTCGAGCCTGCCAACCCCGCCGACGTGAACGCGGCTGACCTGGGCCTGCCGACCGGCCTGCCGTGAGCGTCTGTCGCCTGCCCGAAGCCGTGCTCACCGCCGAGCACCCCGGCCCCATCGTGTCGTACACCTGGAACGGCATCATGCTCCCGCCGTGGCTGGTGGACCTGGCCTGCGAGGCGACACCGAACCCGGAGCGCCCGATGGAGGCCGCAATCATCGAGAGCGTCTGCACCACCGCACAGCCGCACCGTTACAACTTCGACCGCTAGGTGGATCATGGACAGCGAGGAGGTCACCATGAGCGACGACGGCCCGGCACCGCCGCTAACCCCGGTTAGCAATGTGATCATCCTGGATGACGCGCGGCACCCCATGCAAGAGCGCACCCATGCACGCGCCCGGGCACCCCTGGCACGGACCTGCACTGCCCGCACGCGCAGTGGCCGGGGATGCCGCAACGCACCCATCGACGGCGCGACAGTGTGCCGGATGCACGGCGGAGCCGCCCCGCAGGTGAAGCGCGCCGCACAGATTCGCCTCCTGGAACTCATCGCCCCGGCCATCGCCACGCTTGCCCGCGAGATGGCAACCGCACCGTTCAGCGCCGACCGTCAGCGCGCGGCCAACAGCATCCTCGACCGCGCAGGCGTGGTGAAGCAGGGAGGCCCCGACGCCGACCTGGCCCGGACCCTCCTCATCGAACGACTCATGACTCTCAAGGAGACAGGCCAGTGACCGACCGCACCCTGACGTACTACCCGCTGGCCCAACTGCAACCGGACCCGGCGAACCCGAAGGCGCACGCCATCGACACCATCGGGGAGAGCATCGGGCGGTTCGGCTACGTGGAACCCATCGTCCTCGATGAGCGCACCGGCTACATCATCAGCGGGCACGGCAGAACCAAGACCCTGACTGACGCCAAGGCACGCGGCGAGGCCCCGCCCGAAGGCGTGCAGATCGGCGAGCGCGGCGAGTGGATGGTGCCGGTCGTAGGGGGCTGGGCATCCCGCAACGACGCGGAAGCCCGGGGCGCGCTCATCGCCCTGAACCGCACCGGGCAGTTGGGCGGATGGGAGGATGCGCAGTTGCTCACCCTCCTGGACACCCTCGCTTCCAGCGACGCGGGCCTGACCGGCATCGGCTTCGACATCAACGACATTGACGACCTGATGGACCGGCTGGGTGAGCACGACCCGAAGGACAACACCAACGACACCACCACGATCAGCGACTACAGCGACAGGTACGACGAGCAGGGGCGCAGGCTCATCGTGCTCGACTATGACAAGGACGACTACCCCGCCGTCACCGCCCGGCTCAAGGTGCTCCGGGAGCGCACCGGCACCGAGTCGAATGCCGAGGCGATCCTGGCTCACCTGATCGACCTGATGCCCGACGCCGAAGCAAACGAGGGTTAGCATGACCGCCGAAATGAGCCTGTTTTCCGAACGCGACTTAGCAGTGCTGGACGCCCTTCCTCGCCACACCCTGCGGCGCGTGATGGACAGCGATGCGGCATCCGCCCTGACCGGCAAGAAGGTGGGCACGATGCACCCCACCGCCGCCCTGAACAACGGGGGCCTCTGGACGGACGCCGACACCGGCGAACCCGTGCTCGGCCTGTTCCCCTGCCCGGAGCCGGACGCCCTGCGCGCCGCTGTGCTGGCAAGCCAGCCCGCACTCGGGGGCACCACGGGCGGGGGCACCTATCGGGCGGCAACGGGCAACCGCAACGTGAGCGTCACCTTCGGCTACCGACCGCGCAAGCCGATGATGCGCCAGGAGGCGTGCGTGCTCACCGCGTTCAACCGCGACTACCCGGACGAGGCATCCTTCCTGGCGCACTACAGCGAAGTGCTCGCGGTGCAACTCGGCTACGCCTTCCCCGAGATTGAGGTTGCCGGGCGCGACGTGATCGAACAGGTGCTCCCGGACTGGCGGCTCTCGAAGTCATCCCTCTGGACAAGCGGCGTGATCAACAAGGAGTCGAGCCTGCCGTACCACCGCGACGGGAACAACTTCGATGCGTGGTCCGTCATGCCGGTCATCCGGCGCGGGGTGCGCGGGGGCCATCTGCACATTCCCGAGTACGACATCGTGGTGCCCTGCCGGGACATGTTCACCGTGGCGTTCTTCGGGCGTCGGCTGGTGCATGGCGTCACGCCGATGTCGAAGCAGAGCGCCGAGGCGTATCGCATCAGCGTGGTCTACTACGCGCTCAAGGGACTCAAGGACTGCCACACCTTCGCCGAGGAGACAGCCCTGGCCCGCGTGAAGCGCACCGAGCGCGAGGACAAGATGGGCGACCCGGCCTGGGAGATGGAGGGCGAGAAGGTGCTGAACGGCCACACCCGCCCGAAGGCCGGTGCCGCCCGCCTGCCGAGCAAGACGTGGAGCGAGTTCAACAAGGAGCAGTACGAGCAATGACCGCCGCGCTCTACGTGCTCGGCGCACCCGGGGTGGGCAAGAGCACCTTCGTCAAGGCGTACCTGCAAGCCAACGCCTGGACCGCCCTGCCCGAGCCGACCCGCCTGCACCGCACGCTCATCGGGCACTACCTGGCCGACCGCACCGGCGAGGTCACCGGCGTCTACCTGGGCAAGCATCGCCAGCAGTTCCCCGGCACCGATGCCCTCAGCATGGCGGTCGCCCCCGACGCGCGGGTGTGGGCGCGGAACCTGGAACCGTGGCTCGGCTTCATCGTGGGCGAGGGGCAACGGCTGGGCAATGCGGGGTTCCTGCGGGCGCTCGGTGAGAACACCGAACTGACCGTCGTGCTCCTTGTCGCGGACGAGGCTGTGCTCGACGCCCGCTGTGAGGAGCGCGGCAGTGCGCAGGCCCCCGGCTGGCGCAGGGGCGCGGCCAAGGGTGCCGCCAACGCCTTCCGCGATGCACAGCAGTACGCCTCGGCGGTCGTCGTGCTCGACGCGAACCAGCCGACCGCCGAACTGGTGTCCGTGCTGTGACAGAGGCCCCCGACGCGGCACTGATCCAGGCCCTACTCGACAAGGACGACGCGGACCTGGCCGCTGTGGTTGAGGCCCTGCCCGACGCCGTAGTGCAAGCCCTGCTCGGCTCGCTGGGCGGCGCGGCCACCGGCACCCTGCCGCCCAGCCCCGCCGCGCAGGCTGTGGAACTGGACAGCGGCTACGTCCTGCGCGATCACCTGACCTACCTGAGCGACCGGCTCGCCGCCGCCACCGCCGACGTGAAGCGCGGCATCACGCGCAGGCTCGTGGTGTCGATGCCGCCCCGCAGTGGCAAGAGCCAACTGACCTCCGTCTACCTGCCGGTCTGGCTCCTGCGGCAGAACCCGAAGTGGAAGATCGGCCTCATCAGCCACGACCCGACCCTCGCCACAGGCTGGGGCCGGGCGGTGCGCGGCCTGGTCGAACAGCACGGCGACCGGCTCGGCCTGGCAATCGCGCCGGATGCCGGGGCCGTGGGCGAGTGGCAGACGACAGATCGCGGCGGCGTGACCAGCCGCAGTGCGCCGGGGCAGTCGATCACGGGGCGCGGCTTCAACGTCATGCTCCTGGACGACGTGGTCAAGGACTTCGCGAGCGCGCACAGCGAGGCGAGCCGGAAGGCGATCTGGGAGTGGTGGCTGGCGAACGCCGAGACACGGCTTGAGCCGCCGTCGCTGGTCGTGGCCATCGGCACCCGCTGGCACGAGGACGACTTCATCGGGCGGCTTCTCAGCAAGGAGTACGACGGCGACCCCGACGACTGGGAAGTCATCTCGTTCCCGGCACTCGCTGAGGAGGACGACGTGCTGGGCCGCAGTGTGGGCGACCCGCTCCTGAGTCCCCTGCTCCGCGACGAGACACCCGAGCAGGCGCTTGTCCGGTGGGCGGGCGTCAAGCGGTCGGTCGGCATGTACTCGTGGTCGGCGCTGTTCCAACAGCGGCCCGCCCCCGCCGAGGGAGCCGTATTCGACATCGCCGCGTTCCGGTTCTGGACGACGAACCCCGCCCTCGCCACGGAGGACGGCAAGGTGCGATACCTCGACCCGGCAAGCGCGGTCGGCACGCGCTGGCTCGACTCGTGGGACATGGCCTTCAAGGCGACCGACGACAGCGACTTCGTGGTGGGCCAGCGGTGGATGCGCCTCGGCGCGAACCGCTACCTCATCGCACAGCGGCGTGGCAGGTGGACGTTCACCGGCACCATCGCCCAGATGAAGGCGTGGGTCGGGGGCGGCGACTACGGGAACAAGGTGCATCAGCGGCTTGTGGAGGACAAGGCCAACGGGCCTGCGATCATCGACACCCTCCACGACGAAATCAGCGGCATCAAGGCGATCAACCCCGGCGTCAGCAAAGAGGCCCGCGCCCGCAGTGTGACGCCCGAGATTGAGAGCGGGAACGTCTACCTGCCGCATCCAGTGGAGTCGCCGTGGGTGCTCGACTTCATCGCGGAATGCCGCTCGTTCCCTACGGGCGCGCACGATGACCAAGTGGACGCCATGACGCAGGCCCTCACCGAACTGCGCGAAAGCGGCGGCGTCACGATTACTGTCCCCGGCGAGCGGAACGCACCCGCCATCGCCAACCGCTACACGGCGAGCCGCACCGGCATCCGCCGCTCACCCGGAGGTTGACTACCTGTGCATAAGTCTGTGGATAACCTGCTCGCGCTGATCTTTACGCTCAGGCTGTCGCGCGTCGTCACAACAGATTGGGTCGGCTTCTGGTGGTTCCGCAAGCCCGCCGAGCAATGGGCACTGCGAGCCGAGCGTGACGCGATGGTGCGCGCCGGGGCACAGCGCGACCCGTACAAGCGCGACCCGATGCCTCCCCTGAGCGAGATGAGCCTGGGTGACGACCCGCTCACCTGGCAGGGGAAACTCGTCAAGGGTTTGGATTGCCCCTTCTGTGTGGGATTCTGGCTGGGGGCGCTGGTTCTGCTCAGCCTGACCATAACGCGGGCGGTGCCAGCGCTCGCCCCCGTGTGGCGGGCTGTGGCGGTGGTGTTCTCGCTCAACTACGTCGTCGGGCACATCGGGTCGAGGCTGGACTGATGGCCCGCGTCCGGCGCATCCGGGTCGAGGTCGAAGTCGAGGACGACGACGGCATCGTCACCCTGCACGAGACGGACGGTGTACCCGTGCCGGGCACCGTCGAGGCGCGCATCGTGCCGCACTACCGGACGCAGATTCACCGGCGCGCAGGCTACGTCGAGCCGCAAGGCGTCGTGGACGTGACGGTGTTCTTGGACGCGCGCCTCGACCACCCGCACTTCCGCGTGACGACCCTCGACCACAACGCCGAACTCTTGCCCGCGCACGATGTCTGGCGGATCATCGAGGGATGACGCACACGAAGAAAGACCAGCCGGAAACCAACGACCGGGAAGTCAGGCCCATCGGCGCTCACGAGGACGGCACTTCGTTCACCAACGCCGACAACGATTGGCCCGAGGGCACAGTCGGCCCGAACGGCAGGCCCGCCCGCAAGAGCGAGCGCACCGAGGACGACTAGCGAGTGACCGGGCCGCGTGCCGTGGCGGGTGCCAGGTGTCAACTCGCTCGCGGCCCGGTCACCAGCATCCTATTGACGCGGGTGGGACAATGACCCCATGACCACTCCCCGCACATACGTCCCCGTGCCCGGGGGGCCAACCCCCGCCGACCTGCCCGATGCGGGCGCGATCACGCCCAAGGTCGCTGAGCCGGGCATCCCCACGACGCGCCCCGCCCCCATGAACAGCCTGCTCGCCGCCGCAACCCGGCTCACCGGCGCATCGCTCCTCGCCAGCCGCACGCATCGCACCGGCAGTGCGGAGCAGTGGCAAGAGGACGCCTGGGAGATGTACGACCTCGTGGGCGAACTCCGCTTCCTCGCGACGGTCATCGCGGCCACCGGCGCAAAGGCGCGCTTCTACGTGGGCACGCTCAGCGACGACCCGACCGACCCGCCCGTGCCGACCGAGGATCAGGAGTTGATCGACGCGCTCGAAGCCATCGGCGATGGGCCGAGCGGCCTGTCGCAGTTGGTGCGCAGGCTCCTGATCAACCTGTACGTCCCCGGCGACGGCTGGCTGGTGGGCATCCCGAAGGCGCTGATGCCCGAGAACCGGCAGGAGGGCGCACCGCCCCCGGCGCGCGGCGATGGCGTCGTGATCCTGGACGACCTGGTGTGGCGGATGCTCAGCGTGAGCGAAGTCAAGTTCGAGAGCGACGACATGATCCTGTCGCTCGGGGTGGGCAAAGACCAGGAGGTCCGCGCACGCGCCGACGACCTGTATCCGATTCGGGTGTGGAACCCGCACCCGCGCCGCTCGTGGGAGGCCGACAGCCCCACCCGTTCCAGCCTGCCCGTGCTCCGCGAACTGGTCGGGCTGACAATGCACATCAGCGCCCAGATCGACTCTCGCCTGGCGGGCGCAGGCATCATCATCGCCCCCGACAGTGCCGCCCGTGCCGCGCGCCGCGCCGCAGGGCTACCCGAGGACGGCCCCGACGACCCATTCACCGACGCGCTGATCAAGGCGATGATGACGCCGATCAGCGACCGGGCCAACGCATCCGCCTACGTGCCGCTGGTGTGGACGGTCCCTGACGAGTCTGCGGCGATCTTCCGGTATCTGGATCAGGGCGACCGGATGCTGGACAGCCAGGCGAAGGACATGCGCGACGAGAGCATTCGCCGGTTCGCGCTCGGTGCCGATGCGCCCCCCGAACTCCTGCTCGGCGTCGGCTCGATGAATCACTGGGGCGCGTGGATCGTCAAGGAGGACGTGGTCCACACCCACCTGGAACCGCCGCTCGCCCTCGTGGCCGACGCCTTCACAACGCAGTACCTCCGCCCGGTGATGCGCCAGATGAATCGCAACGAGGAGGACATCGAGAACACCGTCGTCTGGTTCAGCGTGGATCATCTGATCATCGCGCCGAACAAGGGCGAGGACGCCAAGGTCGCCCACGAGGCAGGCGCGATCAACGACAAGGCCCTGCGCGACGCATACGGCTACAGCGAGGACGACGCCCCGCAGGAGAGCCTGATGAGCGAGGCCCGGCGCGTGTCGCTGGACATGGTGCGCCAGCATCCCTCGCTGATGACCGACCCCGGCCTGGACGTGATCGTCAAGCAGATGGAAGCCCTGCTCTCCGGGGCGGCGATCCCCGTCGAAGAACCCGAGCCGGTGCCCCCGGGCCTAGAACAGCCGCAGGCCGACGACGACGCCGAAGCCGATGAGCAACCCGACCCCGACGCCGACGACGACGCAGACACCGAGGGGGGTCCGCCCCGGCGCATAGAGCGCCCCGACCTGGACATCGCCGCAAGCGCACGCGCCCTCCTGCCGGTGTGACATGAACATTCCATCGCCGTGCCCATGTTGCGGGGCATACTCGCTCCTGCCCGACCAGCAGACCGTGACGCTCGTGGCCGTCTGCGACGTGCTGTGCGTCAAGGCGCTGGAACGGGTGGGGCAGTTCATCACCCGGGCCAGCCGCCAGCGCTACCAGATGGCGCAGGGCAGGCCGCTCCACGTCATCCACACCATCTGGCAGGCCAGCGACGAACAGACCGAGCGTGCCCTGCGGGGCGCGTGGGACGTGGTGCCTGCCCTGCTCGACCTTCACGGCACGTGCTGTGACGTGACCGGCTTGCAGGTGACCTCGATGCTGGACGAGTACGTCCACGACCTCGTCCTGACCGGCACCCCGCACACCCTCCACGGCGAGGGCGGGCTGGAATACCGCTTCGCATCGCGGCTCGGCCTGCCGGTGCGCGAGATGGAGGATGCCCGCGATGCTGGCTGACCTGAACTCCCCGGCGAAGGCCCTCGCCCAGCAGGCCCATCTGGAAGCCCGCGTCGAGGCGGTGCTCCTGAGCCAGATGGGCAAGTTCCTGGACGACGTGCTCGCAGAAACGCTCACCGCGCGGCGCTACGTCAGCGGCGCGTTCTATGCCGACGCATGGACACAGCACATGGGGGCCGTCGCACTGTCGCGGCGGCTCCCGCCCGAAGTCGCTGAGTACGTCGCGGTCACCCTGGCCGACAGCCCGACCCCCGATGAGGCGTGGTCGAGTGCGATGGCCGTGCTCTCCCGCTCCACCGAGCAAGCGTGGACCGCCGCAGACGAGGAGGCGGCACTGCGGGCGGCGCTGAGCATGGACAGCGGTGAGACGTTTCTGACAGCCGCCGCACCGATCCTCAAGTACGACCAGGACGGCAGGCCGATCTACCGGCGCACCGCGAATCTGGACGAGGAGGGCATCTCGTGGGTCGCCCGGATGCGCCGCGATGCCCGCACTGCCGTCACCGGCCTGTACGGCAACCTCTCGACCGAGCAGATGCGGCAGGCAGGGATGCCCACGAAGATGTGGGTCACGCGCCGCGACGAGCGGGTGCGCGACGCCCACGCCGCCGCCGACCGGCAGGTGGTGCCCATCGGCCAGCCGTTCGTCATCGACGGCTTCTCGCTGATGTACCCCGGCGACCGCAGTGCGCCCACGTACCTGACGGTGAACTGCCGGTGCGTGACCACCGCGCCGGAAGGGCAGTTCCAGAGCCAGGAGTTCGGCGCGCTCGACTTCGACCCGCAGGGCTACTGGGACATGGCCGCGAACGGCGAAGCGCTCACCCGCGCCGTGAACCCCGGCTGGTTCCTCGATCCCGAGAACCCGAAGTACAACGCGAACTGTGCGCGCGTCGTGCAGGCGATGGAACTGCGCGCCCGGGGCTACGACGTGCGCGCCCTGCCGGTGCCGGGCGGCAACCTGCTGGCCGACGAGAACGCCAGCGAGTACAACATCGCGGCGCAGTGGCGCAACGCCTTCGGCTCCGCGACCGACGCCTTCTCCTACCCGGTCGAGGCGAAGCAGGCGCTCACGCAGATGCGCGCGCAACCAGACGGCTCCCGATTCATCGTGTCGGGCTGGGACGAGGACACGCAGAGCGGGCACGTCTGGAACGCCGAGGTCCGCTACGACGAGCGCGGCTGGCCCACGCTGTACGAAGTGGACGGCCAGACCGGCGAGGGGCGCGTGTCGTACCTGGACAGCGGCGACTGGGATGAAGTGGCCTGGCTCCGCGTGGACGACAAGGTGCCGCAGGACAGCCTGGTGCAAGGGTCACCGGCAGAGGACGTGAAACCGTGGGTGGAGGGGTGATGGCAGGCAAGATCGGCTGGGAGAGTGCCCGGCGTGCGGTCGAGAAGGAGTTCGGACTGCCGACCGCCGACACGGGCCTGGGCACCGCCAAGGTCTACGTCGTGCCGGTGATCCTCACCGAACGGCACTTCAACGACGCAGTGGTGTTCGTGGACCGCGAGACAGGTGACGTGACGGTCGGGGACCGGCGCTCCATCCCGAAAGGTGCGCGCCACGTGCCCTAACCCCGATTAGGGTTCTGACGCGATCCGTGCTAAACTTAGGGGTAAGCCAAACCAACCCCGAAGGGCAACATGGGCCGTCCCCGCCTGCGCAACGTCGATGACGTTCTCGCCTATCTCCGCACCATCCCCGCCGACGCGACCGACGCCCGCAAGTGGCAAGCGGTCAAGACCGCAACCCACTCCATGCTCAGGATGCACGGCGTCCCGAACCCGAGCACGTGGGTCGTGGAAGCACTGCCGCCGCAGGCGCACCAGCGCCACGGCGATTGCTACTGGTCGATCCGGCGCATCCGCTACCGCAAGCAGTTCGTCACCGCCTGGTGGACGACATCGCTGGCGCACGTCATCGCCCACGAGTGCGCGCACGCCATCACCGGGGCTGAGATGTCCCGGCAGGGCAAGCGCGGCAACGGCGGGCACGGGCCGATGTGGAAGGGCACTGCGGCGGCGCTCGGCCTGAACGAAGGTCGCCCCGGTGCCAAGACCCTGCCCCGCGCCAACAGCGAAACCAACCGAGAGGACACCTGATGGAACACCGCACCCCCTGGCACGCCGAGACTGCCCGCCTGAAAGCGGGAGGCCCCGCCTACGTGCGAACCCCCGCTCACCCCGAGCCGCGCCTGCTCGTCCACGTCATCCGGCACGGCATCCCGATCTGCACCACCGTGGATGATCTGCGCGAAGGCGACGTGCGTCAGCGGATCACCGCCTGGGATCGGGAGGAGAGCGAGGCGTGCGAGCGAAGCACCCCGGGCTGTTCCATCGACCACACCACCGAGCGCGAAGCCCGCATGGACGAGGGGTGCGAACCCTGGTGATCCCGTAGGAGGACTCTCGCGGCAGATGCTAGACTATTAGTGTAAGCCAAACCGCCTAGAAAGGCCCCTCATGCTCAACGCATTCTTCGTCACCGCAACCGCCCCCGAGGTCGGCATGGACGCAACCGTCTGCTACGTCACCGACCGCGTTAGCACCAAGATCACGCACGTCAGCGAGAACGGCAAGACGGTTCTCACCTGGGACGGCAAGGCCGTCAAGGGCTGGACGTGGAACGGTGCCGAGATGGTGTTCGATGACTCCCCCGAGTACCGCACCTGGACCCTCCGCAAGAACGGGCGCTGGATCGTCAAGGGACAGCCGATGGAGCGCGGTGCTACGCACCTGCTCGTCGGCGTCAAGGACGACTACCGCGACCCCTCCTTCTAACCCGCAGGCCCGCCCCTCGCCGGGCGGGCCTCTCACCCCCACGAAAGGCACCCATGTTCAAGTCCGAGTTCGCCCCCGAGGCAATCCATGCCGCCGCCTGGCGCGCCGATGCCTTCGGCTCCGCACCGCAGTACCTCAACCGCATCATGGCCGACGCCGTAGCCGAGTTGCAGGCGATCAAGGCCGTGGCCGACGACGCCGACTGCACCGAGTACGACCGGCAGTTCTGCGGCCCGCGCTCCGTCGAGGCGTTCCGCGCGTTCAACACCGCGAAGCACCTGCTCGACGTGTTCGCCGCAGAGAAGGCCCTGGTGACCGCATGACATCTGGATCAGGCACCACCACGCAGGAGGGCACCGGCATCTACGAACTGGCGGAACTCGCCCACGAGGTCGAGATGACCGCCGACCCCGACACCCTGCGGTTCCTCAGCCGCAAGCGGAACGTCAAGTTGAACGAGGTCATGGACAAGGGCGCGTCGGTCGAGGCCATCGTCGCCGCGACCGGCATGTACCGCTCCACGGTCATCCTCGTGCGCCACCCCGAGCGCTTCCCCGAGTACGCCCGCAACAGCCTGGGGAGGGGCGTGTGAACGCCTGGCCGGTGTACCCCGGCATCCCCGCCGCAGGGCACGTGACCGCATCCGGCTACTGGCACCCCGGCCCCATCGACGGATGCCCGAAGTGCGGTGACTGACCCCTAACGCCGATTAGGAGGGGGTCGGCCCAGATGCTAAACTATTAGTACAAGCCAAACCATTACGAAAGGCACCCCTTGACTCACTCCATCGCAGTCCTCGACTCCACCCTCCGCGACCTGTCCAACGCGACTCGCGAACTCCGCACGTCCCTGAACCGCGTGATTGACGACGCGACCCGCGCAGTCGTCGCGCTCGAAAGCGGCAACCGCGTGGCAGGCTCCGGCCTCGGCTACGGGCCGCTCGGCACGCAGGCCCCCTTCGAGATTGCCACGCTGTCCGCGAAGGTCGATGTCCTGCTCAACCAGGCAATGGCGCAGGGCGCGACCGCCGAGCAGATCACTACCGCATACGAGGTGGTCTGATGTTCACCGTCGTCACCGAAGGCACCCTCTCCGATGAGCAGGTCACTACCGACTTCCTCTCCTACGACGCCGCCCTGGCGTTCGCTCTCACCCAGCCGTTCGCAACCATCGAGCGCGACGGCATCACCCTTGCCTACGCAGGCGAAATGAAGGAGGCCGCATGACCGACATCGACCCCACCGAGGCAGTGCGCCGTGCGCTGATCGTGGAGACACCGCACCTTGTCCAGCAGGAACTCGACGCCGGGCGGGAGGTCTGGGACTCGTCCGCTGTGCGGCTCGACTTCGACATCACCGGCTTCATGGCCCCGTTCGTCACGGCCACCCGCAAGGCCACCGGCCAGAAGGGCACGCTTCTATTCACGCACTCCCCGAGGTTCTACTTCTCGTGGGTGCCCGAATAGATGCGGAACAAGCCATGACCACGATGTGTCGCGCGAAGATGCTCACCCCGGGGCGGCAGTACCGCTTCGGCAACACCTGGAACGTCGCCACGAGCGTCGAGCGGGACGGCGACAAGGTGCGCATCACGCACCCGAACGGCACCAGCCGCACGTTCTTCCCCGAGGCGAAACTCGAATGGCGCGAAGTGCCGACGCCGCTGTATGACCCCGAGAAGTTCCGGCTGGTGCTGTTCTACCCGGGCTGGGTCGGCCTCGTCTGCGACACGTGCGACCGCACCGTCAGCGGCGATGTGCGCGACGGCCTCGGCACCGGCGACCAGGGCGACAACACCCTGGACCGGCTGAACTTCCTCGCGATGGATCACGCGACCCTCTACTGCAACCCGAAGGAGAACTCATGAAGTGGGGCATCGTCAAGCGCTCAGCCCTGGGCGACGACTGGACGGCACAAGCGCACCTAGCCGACGCGCCGGTGCAGGCGGAACCCCGCCTCCGCACCGACCACGCCTGCACGCAGGGCATCGGGCACGGCTCGGCCTGCGGTGACCCCGCCTATACGACGCGCGACGGTCAGTGGTTGTGCCCTGCGCACGCCGACAGGCGCGACTGGGAGGCGGCGCATCAGGATGCGTGACCGGGGGCACCTGCCCGCCAACCCCACCACCCCGTACCTCGAACACATGCGGAAGTGGCACCGGCGCGACCTGTACTTCTACGGCTCGCTGGCGATGCTGTTCACGGGGCTGGGCGGCTGGAACGTGTGGCTCGCGATGCACGGCTCGCCGTGGTCGTGGCTCGGTGCCGCTTTCGACGCGGGCATCGTGGCGATCTACGTCCGGGGCACCCGCAGGGCCTTCGCCCGCTGGCAGGACATCGAGGAGCGCCTGCGGCCCCCGGCCCCCGAGTGAGCGGGCCGGGGGGAGTGCCCGGCCCGCTCGCAGGCGGGGGTCGCCTGCTACTGCACGCTGGGGGTGTCCTCGTCCATCTGCTGGGTCTGGCCTCGCTGGCCCTGCCGCTGGGTCCGGCCCTGCTGGTCGGTGGGCTGAGTGTCCTCGACCAGTCGGCGGCGCGCTTCGTCCGCGTCCTGCTCGTTCTGCTCGTCCGGCGTGCGGTTCTGGTTCTGGCTCTGCTTGGTCATGGCGTCCTCTCCTGGCCGCATTGTCTGGGCGACCGGAACGAGGCTAGGGGCGCAGGGTTCGCGCCGCACCCGGCTTGACAGCGAACGCACAGCGAGGAACCCTAACCCGGATTAGGTTCTGTCTGGCTGAGATGCTAAACTATTAGTACAAGCCAAACCGATAGCCCGAAAGGCACCCTATGTCCGCTTACATCTCAGCCCCGCGCAACGCGACCGTCGCCCCGGCCAGCGAGAAGCAGGTCGCCCTCATCGCCCGCCTGCTGGCCGAGCGCGTCACCCCGGAAACCTTCGAGTCGCTTGCCCGCGACCCCTACCTGGACCGCGCCAAGGCGTCCACCTACATCGACGCGCTGTTCGCCGCGCCCCGCAAGCCCGCAGTCCACGAGGACGGCAACGTTCTCGGTGAGGGCTACTTCTACGTCGAGGGCCTGATCTACAAGGTGCAGGCCAGCAAGTCATCCGGCAACCTGTACGCCAAGGTGTTCGGCGACACCGGCTACGAGTACGCCCCGGGCGCGATGCGCCTGCTCAAGTCGGCCACCCGGCTCACGCTGGAACAGGCCGCAGAGATCGGCGTCAAGACTGGCCGGTGCGTCGTGTGCGCCCGCCTGCTCACCGACCCCGAGAGCGTCGCGGCGGGCATCGGCCCGGTCTGCGCCGCTCGCCTCTAGCCGAATCAGGGGGGGCAACCCCCCTGATTCCCCCACCCCGAAAGGCCCCCATGTTCTACATCGAGTGCGACAACCGCATCTCAGCCCGCGACACGCTCGCCCAGGCCAAGGCCGAGGCGCAGTACAACCACAGCGAGTTCGGCCTGGCGTCCAAGATTCGCCGCGACGGCGCGCTCGTCGCGGTGCTCGACAGCCACGGCAAGTACTGGCAGGTGGTGCGGAATCTCCACTAACCAGGATTAGGAGGGGGGTCCGCCAGATGCTAAACTATTAGTACAAGCCAAACCGACACGAAAGGCACCGCATGACCTCCATCACCGCAGTTGTCACCGCGCACAACTCCCTCGCACTGGCCGACGCGATCAACGTCGCAATGGTCAAGGGGGGCGCAGTCGCCGTCAACGGCTACACGCCGGTCACCGCGTGGGGCAAGCCCGCCGCGCACGCCTGGAACAACGGCACCGTCTCGTTCAAGGTCAAGGCCAAGAAGCCCGGCAAGTTCAACGACATCTACGTGAAGGTCGGCTCGGCCCTCACGATCACCGCCTAGGAAGGAACCCCTTGGACACTCTCACTCTCCGCGAAGCCTGCGTCGCGATGCTCGTCGGTCGCCCGGCTGACATCGACGCCACGAACGTCGTCTACCGCCTGCGCGAAGCAATCGCCAAGGTGACCGCCGTCACCCCGCTCAACATCGACACCCCGCTCGACCTCGACATCGTGGACGACATCATCATCCGGGCAGGTGTGTAATGACCCACTACCAAGCCGCCGAGGGCCTGCCCGCCACGACCCCGTGGATGACCGAGAAACTAGCCATCGCCATGTCGAGCGACGTTGGCCTGATGGCGCTCAAGCAGTTCTA
>Ga0222622_10000064_pt1 | contig 38466 bp, 34 predicted proteins | sample PLM2_5_b1metaG_FD_177335 | JGI IMG/M metagenome (GOLD analysis project Ga0222622, IMG submission 177335) | Groundwater sediment microbial communities from an aquifer in East River, Colorado, USA - PLM2_5_b1 | ecosystem: Environmental > Terrestrial > Soil > Riparian zone | place: USA: East...
CAAGGACGCAGGGCGCAGCCTTTGGCGGTGCCAAAGGCAAGCCCGAGGACGCAGAGATGCGCAGCGCCACGCGCGTCATCCAGGTGTGCGTGGTCGTGGAATCAACCATCTACAGGTCGTAGCGAGCCAGATCGGCCTTGAGGCGCTCGGCGTCCTCACCCTGGGGAGCCCCGGTGCCGCCCGGTTGCGGCGGCCCTCCGGCTCGCCGCCAGCGCCGCACGCCGAGCGCCAGCGCCACTGCCACCAGAGCGAAGGCGATAGCCGGAACCAAATAGGCGGAGAGGTCGAAGCCGGAGCCGCTCGGCAGCGCCAGCACCCTCCGGCCGTACTGTGCGACCAGCGCGTCCTTGACCTCGGCCTTGGACTCGCCCGCCGCGATCAGCCGCCTGACCAAGGCCCGCTCTCGCTGCGCCTGCGGCGATTCCGCCAGCTCCAGCAGAGTGCCGCAGATCGGGCACATCACCTCGTCTTCGACGTCGGCGATGCTCGTCTGGGACGTCGCGGCGGCGGGAGCGGGGATCAAGAGCACGACCAGCGCGAGCACAGCCGTCGACAGCCACACCTGGGGCGCCTTTCTGGCGCATAGCGCCAATAAAGCGCCCCGGTGGCTCATAGCCGGCCCTCGACGACCGGTACGACACGCTGTTGCAGAAACTCTTCGTCGACCGGTCCGCGCCAGATCAGTGCCAGGCGGCCATGCGGGTCGACCAGGAAGTTCTCGGGGACCCCGGTGGAGCCGAAGGCGGCGCTGCGCTCGTCGCCGGTGGAGCGCAGCTGCGGGTAGCCGACCCGGTAGTCGCGCAGGAAGGCGAGCGCGTCGTCGCTGTTGTCCTGCACGTTGATGCCGAGCACGATCAGGTCGCGCTTGCGATAGCGCTGGGCGAAGCGCTCCAGCTCCGGCGCCTCCTGCCTGCAAGGCGTGCACCAGGAGGCCCAGAGGTTGACCAGCACCCAATGGCCCCGGTAGTCGGCAATCGAGCCCTGTCCCGGCCCGCCGAGCACCGGCAGCTCCCGATCCGGCACCGCTTCGCCGAGGGCGATCTTCGTCTCCCCCTTGCTCAGCAGGCCGAAGCCGAGCAGCCCGAGGACCGCCAGGACGGCGAGGAAGGCGAGGAAGGGGCGGGTGCTCACGGCCAGCGAACACTAGCCGCCACGCCTTTCCGGCTCGACCGTAGAATCAGCCTCTACGCGGACGTAGCTCAGCTGGTAGAGCGCGAGCTTCCCAAGCTCGAGGTCGCGGGTTCGAGACCCGTCGTCCGCTTACCGCTTTGGGCTTGGTCACTCTGCCCTAGGCCCGCAGCTCACGAGTCGAAGCTTTGCGTCCTCCTTTCCGCCTCTTTCCCGCTTTGCTGGTGTCGACCAGGCGATAGAAGTGCTCGATCGCGCCGCGGACCTGCTGTTCGTCGACGACTTCGACCAGGTCGGAGCGGCGCAGCTCGGTCATGTGGTAGTTGACCGTGCTCAGCGGCGACTGCAGCTCGAGGCTGAGGTCTTTGGGCGAGAGTGTCCGCCCCCCGTCGATGCTGAGCACTTCGAGGATTGACACGCGGAGTGGGTGGGTATTAGCACGAGCCAGGAGTTCCCAATTCACGACTACCTCATTTCGTCAGTGGGCAATACCCAAAAATATTAGCTTAGATCATCAAAATCGGGTAAAATATTTCAACAGCCTGTATCAACAGCCTGTATCAACAGCCTGTATCAACAGCCTGTAAAGGAGAGCTGGATGAGCCGGGGAGTGGCACTTCGAGGGGCGATGGTTGCGATGGTCATGAGCGTGGCGATGGCCCTGGGGGCGACCGCGAGCTCGGCGCAGATCATCGGCCCGCAGAACCCGGACGAACCGAAATTCGACAGCCCCTGGCAGGCCGGCACCTGCAAAGCGGATCCCCCTCCTCCGGGGCAATGCTCGGTCGACACGCCGGGCCTCTTCTACGAAGAAGCGGCCGGCCATCCCCCGGTCGGCTTTACGCAGTTCATCGTCAACACCGAACCCGCTGAACTCGAACCCAGTAAACCGAGTCCCGTCGGCAACCTACGGACCGTCCGCGTCGACCTCCCGGCGGGGCTCACGGTCAATCCACAGTCCTCTCCCGAACAGTGCGACCTCGCACCGGGCGAAAGCCCGGAAAAATGCGCGAGCAAAGCGCCTGAGTCGAAAGTCGGCACTAGCGAAGTGAAGGTCACGAACCCCGCCACCGGTTTCTCCGAAACCCTGCCCAAAGCCGACGTCTACAACCTGGTCCCGGAAGAGGGCGAACCTGCTCGCTTCGGCCTCAGCCTCCTCGGCAACGATGTCTTCCTGGAGGCCGATGTCGCCTGGGAGAGCGACTACCACGAGTACTTCACGATCCACGTCGCCAAACTCGACCTGCCGACGATCCCGCTCTTGGGCGAATTCGCGCGGATCGCGAAAAACCGCCTGGTCTTCGACGGCAACGGTGAATTTGCCGGCGACGACGGAACCTTCATCACGACGCCGACCACCTGCTCCGGGGAAGCGACGCCCGGCTCGCCCTTCGAGCACGTCTACTCGACCTTGCTGCGGGCCGACTCCTATGAGGAACCGGACCCGGTTTTCCCCGACGGCTCCGCCTTCGTCGAGTCGAAGATCCCGCCCAAAACCTCGCCGAAAAACTGCTCCACCATTCCCTTCGACCTCTCGATCGTGGTCGAGCCGAACACGGCCCAGACCGATTCCCCGGCCGGGGCGACCGTAACCGTGAACCTGCCGGAGGTCAAAAACCCGCTGAAAGACGAAAAAAGCCAGGGGAGCTCTCAAGTGAGGTCGGCAAAGGTGACCCTGCCCGTCGGGATGGGCCTCAACCCGTCTGCCGCCAACGGCCTCCAGGCCTGCACCGATGCGCAGTTCGGGAAGGGAACCAGGAACGACGTCGCCTGTCCGACCGCTTCGAGGATCGGCACCGTCGAGGTCGACACGCCGCCCCTTCCCGATGGCTCGCTCAGCGGCCCCGTCTACGTCGGCCGGCAGCTCAGCCGCGACCCGACCTCGGGCGAGGAGTACAGGATTTTCGTCGTCGTCGAGTCGGCCCGTTTCGACATCTCCGCCCGCCTGCTCGGCAAGATCAGCGCCGACCCGCAGACCGGGCAGCTAACCACGACCTTCGACGACGGGCCCCTGGGCAGCATCCCGGTCCCAGGCCTGCCGCAGGTGCCGTTCAAGTCGTTCCGGATCAAGCTGAACGGCGGGGCGAAGGCGCCGCTGACCAGTCCTCCCACCTGCGGACCGAACACGACCGCCGCCCAGATGACGCCTTGGTCTTCCGCCCTGGGCTCGGCTCCGGTCGGTGGAGATGACGGCCCCTCCGGCGGTCCGGCCGCCACTCCCTCCGCCGACTTTGGCCTGACTGCGCTTCCAGGCGGCGGAGAGTGCCCCAAGACGCTGGCGGCGCGTCCCTTCTCGCTCGGTTTCGGCGCCGGCACCAACAAACAACAGGCGGGCGCCTTCAGTCCGGTGCACATGAACGTCGCCCGATCGGATGGCCACCAGGAGCTGAAAGGCGTCGACGTGACGTTGCCGCCAGGGCTGACGGCGAAACTGGCCGGCGTTCGCTATTGCCCCGAGGCCTCGCTCGCAGCCGCAGCGGCCAACAGCGGCGCCGCCGAGTCTGCGGCCTCGAGCTGTCCGGCCTCCAGCCTGATCGGCCGCGCCGACACTGCCGCCGGCAGCGGCCCTTCACCGATCCAGATCGCCGGCAAGGTCTTCCTCGCAGGGCCTTACAAAGGCGCCCCCCTCTCCCTGGCCGTCGTCACCCCGGCCACGGCCGGGCCGTTCGACCTGGGCGCGGTCGTGGTGAGGGTGGCGCTATTCGTCGATCCCCGCACGGCGCAGGTCCGCGCCGTCTCGGACCCGATCCCGCACGTCTACGGCGGTGCCCTGCTCGACATCCGCTCGGTGACGGTGAATGTCAACCGACCGAAATTCTCACTCAACCCGACCAACTGCTCGCGGTTCGCCTTCGCCGGTTCGCTGCTCGGCGGCGGCGCCAACCCGATCAACCCGGCGGCCTTCGTCCCAGCGGCGATCTCGGCGCCGTTCAAGGCCGACGGCTGCGAGAAGCTCGGCTTCAAACCGAAATTCTTCCTGCGCCTGTTCGGGGCGACCCGCCGGGCCAAGAACCCGAGGCTGCGCGCAGTGGTGCTGCCGCGGGAGGGCGACGCCAATTTCGGCCGCGCCGCGGTCACCCTGCCCCGCTCGCTCTTCCTCGACCAGAGCAGCATCGCAAATGTCTGCACCCGGGTCCAATTTGCCGCCCACGACTGCCCGAAGGATTCGGTCTACGGCTATGCGCGCGCCTTCACGCCGTTGCTCGACGGGCCGCTCAAAGGCCCGGTCTACCTGCGCTCCTCCGACAACACCCTGCCCGACCTCGTCGCCGCCCTGCACGGACAGGTGGACGTCGAGCTGGCCGGACGCACCGACAGCGTTCATGGCCGTATCCGCAACACCTTCGACATTGTCCCCGACGTGCCGGTCTCCAAGTTCGTCCTCACCCTGCGCGGTGGCCGCAAAGGCCTGCTCACCAACTCGCGCAACCAGTGTCCCCGCAAAGGCGGCAAAGGCAAGGGTGCGGCTGGCCGGGCGCAATCGAGCAAGGCTCGACACCGGGGCACGGGCCTGCGTGCGATCGCCAGGTTCAAAGCGCAGAACGGCAAGAAAGCGAACATGCGGCCGAAGCTGCGGACGCCCTGCGGGAAGAAGCACAAAAAAGGTCAGCGGGGGAAACGGCATTAGGAACTGGCGCAACCGATCCTGAGGGTGGGCGCCTGGCGCGAGCCGATCTCGAATCGACCGTCTAGCCTCCCGCGTCGGTGCGCCCGACGCTTTCCGTCCTGATCGTCGCCTGGAACAGCCGCGAGGAGCTGGCGCGGAGCCTGCCTGCGCTGCTGCCGGAGCTGGGGGAGGGGGACGAGCTGGTCGTCGTCGACAACGATTCCGCCGACGGGACCGCGGCCGCGGTGGCCTCGCTGGCGCCGGCGGCGCGGGTCGTGCGCAGCGCTCGCAACGCCGGTTTCGCCGCCGGCTGCAACCTGGGCGCCGCCGAGGCGCGGGGTGAGCTGCTGGTCGTCCTCAACCCCGACGCGGCACCGCGCCCGGGCTTCGCCGAGGCGATCCGGCGCCCCTGGATCGAGCAGCGCGGCTGGGCGGCGTGGCAGGCGCTGGTCGCCGACGGGGACGGGACGACGATCAACTCGGCCGGCAACCCGGTCCACTTCACCGGGATCGTCTGGGCGGGCGGTCACGGCCGGCCGATCGAGCAGGCGCCACCGGCCGGCGAGGTCGCTGCCCTTTCCGGTGCCTGCCTGGCGATCCCGCGCCGTGCCTGGGAGGAGGCTGGCGGCTTCCCGGAGCGCTTCTTCCTCTATCACGAGGACGTCGACCTCTCGCTGCGGTTGCGGCTGGCGGGGGGCGTGCTCGGGATCGAGCCGGCCGCGGTCGTCGACCACGACTACGAGTTCGGCGCCCGCGAGCACAAGTGGCGCTGGCTCGAGCGCAACCGCTGGGCCTTCCTGATCCGGGTCTACCCGGCAAGCCTGCTGGCGTTGCTGGCGCCGGCGCTGATCCTCACCGAGCTGGCCCTGATCCCAGCCTCGATCGCGGCGGGGTGGGGGAGGCAGAAAGCCGCGGCCATGGCCGAAGTGGCTCGCTGGCTGCCTCACCTCTTGCGCGAGCGGCGCCAAATCCAGGCGACCCGCACGGTCAGCGCCGCCGAGTTCGCCGCCTGCCTCACCCCCGACCTCGACTCACCCTTCATCCCAGCAGTCGCCCGCTCCGCACCGGCCCGGATCGCCATGCGTGCCTACTGGCGCGTGGTGAAGCTCTTGCTGCGTGGGTGAAGCATTTGGGGGGCCTATGGGCCCCCAAATGCTTCCACGAGCCCGATCAGGTCGGCTGCGAGGTCGGGCGGATGAGGATCTCGTTTACGTCGACGTTGCCGGGCTGCTCCAAGGCGAAGATCACGGCGCGGGCGATGTCATCGTCTTGCAGCGCCCACTCGCCGGGCCGGTTGTCGAAGAAGGGCGTGTCGGTCATCCCCGGCTCTATAAGGGTCACCTTGATCGCGTGGTTGTCGTGCATCTGGCGCAGCTCCGCCCGCAGCGCCTCGCCGATCGCCGTCGTCGCCCACTTGGTCGCCGAGTAGAGCGAGCCTGGCAGGGCCCGGCGCCCCGCGACCGAGCTGGTCACCAGGAAGTGGCCGTCGCCGCGCTCGAGCAGGTGGGGGAGGGTGGCGCGGATCGTCAGCGCGACGCCGTAGACGTTGGTGAGAACCATCGAGCGCCACTGCTCCGGCGACTCCTCGAGGAAGCCGCGCGTGGCGCCGAAGCCGGCGTTGGCGAAGACGGCATCGATACGGCCAAAGCCATCCAAGGCCGCCGCGGCCATCGCCTCGACCTGATCCCACTCAGTGACGTCGCAGCGCACCGCGATCGCCCGCTCCTCGCCGCCCAGCTCCGCCGCCAGCTCCTGCAGCGGCTCCAGCCGTCTCGCCGCCAGCACCAGCCGGTATGTGTCGGACGCGGCTCGTGCCGTGGCTGCGCCGATTCCGCTGCTCGCCCCGGTGATCAGCAGGACCGGATCGCTGGTTGAGCCCCCGTTCATCGCCTCGATTCTCGCAGGCGGGGCGCCCCACGCGACCACCGGCCCCGGTCACCTTGCGATAATCCCCGGTCCGTGGATCCCAGCCGCAAGCGAAAGATTCGGCTCGTGGTCGCACTCGGCGCCGCCGTCCTGCTCGCCGTGGCGCTCGTCTACACGTCGTTCAGCGCTTCGACCGAGGCGAAGGAGCCGTCGCAGCTTCTCGGCGCCGCGCCCGGCACCAGCTACGAGTTGACCGGAAAGGTCGTCAAGGGCTCGGTCCGCCACGAGGGCGAGGGGCTGCGCTTCCGCGTCGCCGATCGCGACGACGCCAGCCAGAGCATCCCCGTCACCTACAGCGGGACGGTCCCGGACCCCTTCCGCGGTGGTCGCGAGATCGTCCTCGCCGGCACCGTGGAGCGGGGCGTCTTCGTCGGCGAACGCGACACCCTGGTCACCAAGTGCCCATCGAAGTTCACCACCGCCTCAAATGACAGCTAGCCTCGGCAGCGCCGCGCTGGGACTCGCCTTCCTCACCGCGATCTTCGCCGCGGTCGCGGCGCTCCTCGGCCGCGACGGCAAGGGGCGCTGGGTAGAGCTCTCGCGCCGCGCCGTATACGGCCTCTTCGGCCTGCTCACCCTCTGCGTGATTCTGATCGAGATCGCCTTCGCCGGCGACGACTTCTCCCTCCGCATCGTCCAGCAGCACTCCTCGATCGAGACGCCCATCTTCTACAAGCTGGCGGCGATGTGGTCGAGCCAGGAGGGCTCGCTGCTGCTCTGGGCCTGGGTACTCTCGATCGCCTCCTCGCTGGCGCTCTACGCGACGCGGTCCAAGCTGCGCGAGATCGTCCCCTACGCGACCGCGGTGATGGCCGGCATCGCCGCCACCTTCACCGGAATGATGTTGTTCGCCGGCGGAGTCAACCCCTTCGCGGCGCTGAGCCCGGCGCCGGCCGACGGGATCGGCCTCAACCCACTGCTCCAGCACCCGAGCATGATGATCCACCCGCCGATGCTCTACTCGGGGTACGTCGCCTTCACGATCCCCTTCGCCTTCGCCGTCGGTGCCCTGATCGCCCGCCGCCTCGACGCCGCCTGGATCCGCTCCACCCGCCGCTTCGCGCTGATCGCCTGGGCCTTTCTCGGCCTCGGCCTGCTGCTCGGCGCCCGCTGGTCCTATACGGAGTTGGGCTGGGGTGGCTACTGGGCCTGGGACCCGGTCGAGAACGCGGCCTTGATGCCCTGGCTGATGGGGACCGCCTTCCTGCACTCGATCATGGTCCAGGAGAAGCGGGGGATGCTGAAGGTCTGGAACGCCTGCCTGATCGTCGCCACCTTCTCGCTGGCGCTGCTCGGCACCTTCCTCGTCCGCTCCGGCGTCCTGCAGTCGATCCACGCCTTCGGCGACAGCACCGTCGGGCCGTACATCCTCGGCCTGATCGCGGTGGTGCTGGTCGGCTCGACGGCGCTGATCGTCTCCCGTCTCGACGACCTGCGCTCGGAGAAGCGGATCGACTCGCTCGCCTCGCGCGAGTCCGTCTTCCTGGTCAACAACTTCCTGCTGGTGGCCCTCACCGCGACGATCTTCTGGGGCACCTTCTTCCCGCTGATCTCGGAGCTGTTCACCGGGGAGAAGGCCTCTCTGGCGGCGCCCTGGTTCGACCGCTACACGACGCCGCTGGCGATCGGGCTCGTGCTCTTCACCGGAATCGGCCCGCTGCTCGCCTGGCGCCGGGTCAGCTGGGACGCGGCGAAACACGTCTTCTTCGTGCCGACGATCGTCGCTGCCGCTGTCGGCGCGGGGCTGGCGCTGTTCACCGACGCCGCCGGCTCGCTCTGGGCGCTGGCCCTCTTCGCCTTCGCCGCCTTCGCCCTGACCGGCCTGGCGCAGGAGTTCTGGCGCGGCGCGGCGGCGCGGCGCTCGCTCAGCGGCGGCTCGATGCCGGCGGCACTCGTCGCGGTCGTCTCACGCAACCGCCGCCGCTACGGCGGCTACATCGTCCACGCCGGGGTGGCCGTGCTGCTGATCGGCATCGCCGCCTCCTCGAGCTTCCAGACCAACCGCGACGTCAGGCTGCGGCCGGGGGAGAGCGCCGTGGTCGACGGTCGCACGGTGACCTACGAGCGACCCACGGTCGGCGTCGACCGCAACGCCTTCACCTTCGGCGCGGTGCTCGGGGTCGAGCAGGGCGGCAAGCGCTTCACCCTGTACCCAAGCCGCCGCTTCTTCCGCCCGACCGGAGTGGAGACGGGGACGATCGGCAGCTTTTTCGACGGCGAGGCGACCAGCGAGGTGGGGCTGAAGGCGGGTGCCGGCAGCGACCTCTGGACCGCCGTGCAGCCGGAAATATCGCGGCTGCGGCGCCGGGTGCGCGCCGCCGACCAGGGTTTCCGCGCTTGCGTCTCCGGCGCTCCCGGGACCCCGCCGCAGTGCCGGGCGGTGTCGCGCCTGATGCGGGCCGCTGCCGTCAACCCGCGCCTGCGCCCGCTCGCCCTGGCCCAGATCGACAGCCTGCAGGCGGCCACGGCGGAGAGGCTGGCGAAGAGCTATCTGGCAGACGACGTTCCCGCCACCTTCCGCGTCATCGTCGACCCTCTCGTCACCTGGATCTGGATCGGCGGCCTGATCGCCCTGGCCGGCGCGCTGATCGCGATCTGGCCCGCCCGCAACGCCCGCCGCGGGCTGGCGGCCGACACCGAGCTGGAGGCGCTGAAGGAAGCCAAGTACCGCGAGATTCGCGACGCCGAGCTCGACCATGCGGCCGGCAAGCTCTCCGACGGGGACTTTGCCCTGCTCGACGCCGAGCTGCGCAGGGACGCGGTCGAGATCCTCGACCGCGCCAACGGCAATGGCGCTCGCGCCGTCGCGGAGCGGACCCGGCCCTCCGAGCCCGTTTAGATCTTCAGCAGCACCAGGGTGTTGAGGACGAAGAGGACCGCGAAGAAGACCGTGGCGCGGTCCAGGTTGCGCTCGACCATCGAGCCGCCGCCGAAGGAGCTGCCCCCGCCGCCGATTCCGAAAGCGCCCGAGAGCCCGGCGTCTTTGCCGGAGTGGAGGAGGATCAGGAAGATCACGATGCCGGCGATGATCACCTGGAGGACCGCCAAGAAGGTGTACATGGCGCGGATTGTATCCATGATCCGCCCGCTGCAAACCGGCGCGCGGGGCGGGGGACAGAAATCTCTATTCTGTTGCATTGATTGACAGATTTGGTTAATCTGTCAATCAGGCGGACGATTTCTGGCGATCTGACAAGGAGGATGCAGGCGATGGAGGCACATGCCCACCCGGCCGAGACCGAACTGAAACCGGCGACCTGGCGCGACCCGAAGCGCTACGCCTGGCTGCTGGGGCTGATCGTGCCATTGCTGCCCTTCCTCGCCTGGGGCTTGGTCGCGCTGACCGGGCTCGGCGTCTTCTGGTTCTACGGGCCGATGCTCGTCTTCGTGATCTTCCCGCTGCTCGACGCCGTGGTCGGGTTGGACGCCGAGAACCCACCCGACAGCATCATCAAGTGGCTCGAACAGGATCGCTACTACCGCTGGTGCACCTACGTCTTCATCCCGGTCCAGTACGCGGGGCTGGTCTTTGCCTGCTGGCTCTGGGCAGATGGCGGCCTCTCGACCCTCGACAGCATCGGCCTGGCGCTGACGATGGGAATGGTCAGCGGCATCGCGATCAACACCGCCCACGAGCTCGGCCACAAGCGCGCCGACCTGGAGAAGTGGCTGAGCAAGGTCGCGCTGGCGCAGAGCGGCTACGGCCACTTCTTCATCGAGCACAACCGCGGTCACCACGTGCGGGTCGCCACCCCAGAGGATCCGGCCAGCGCCCGCATGGGGGAGAGCTTCTGGGCGTTCCTGCCCCGCACCCTCTCCGGCAGCCTCAGCTCGGCCTGGGGCTTGGAGCGGGCTCGGCTCGATCGCATGGGCCACTCGGCCTGGTCGATCCACAACGACATCCTCCAGGCCTGGACGATGACGGTCGGGCTGTTCGCGCTGCTGGCGATCGGCTTCGGGCCGGTGGTCCTGCCCTACCTGCTGCTGCAGGCGGTGCTCGGCTTCACGCTGCTCGAGGTCGTCAACTACCTCGAGCACTACGGGCTTCTGCGCCAGAAGCGCGAGGATGGCCGCTACGAGCGCTGCCTCCCCCAGCACAGCTGGAACAGCAACAACGTCGCTTCCAACGTCCTGCTCTATCACCTGCAGCGACACAGCGATCACCACGCCAACCCGACCCGGCGCTACCAGGCGCTGCGCCACGTCGACGAGGCGCCCCAGCTGCCGACCGGCTATGCGGGGATGATCGTGCTCGCCTGGTTCCCGCCGGTCTGGCGCCGCGTCATGGATCGCCGCCTGCTCGACCACTACGAGGGCGACCTCGGTCGCACCAACATCGAGCCGCGAGCGCGACGCAGGGTGCTCGCCCGCTACGGGGCGGCTGGAGCGTGAGCGCCTGGCACTGTCCCAGCTGCGGCTACGTCTACGACGAGGAGGCGGGCCACCCGCGCGAGGGATTTGCGCCCGGCACGCCCTGGAGCGAGGTGCCCGACGACTGGCATTGCCCGGACTGCGGCGTGCGCGACAAGGTCGACTTCGAGCCCGGTTCCGGGAGCGAGGAGTGACCGCTGCCGCTGCGACGATAGGCGGCGTGGCGGCGGCGCGCACCCCCTATCCCCAGGCGGCCAGGCAGCTCCTGCGCGAGACCCTGCTGGCCGCCGCCCGCGACGAGCTGCAACGGCGCGCCTGGTCGGAGATCACGATGGCCGACGTGGCAAGCGCCGCCGGGGTCAGCCGCCAGACCCTCTACAAGGAGTTCGGCAGCCGCGACGAGTTCGCCCAGGCCTTCGTCATCCACGAGGGCGAGCGCTTCCTCGATGGGGTCGAGGCCGCCGTCCGTGAGCACCTCGACGACCCCCGCGCCGCGGTCGGCGCCGCGCTCGAGGTCTTCCTGCGCAGCGCCGGCGAGGACCCCCTGGTCCGCGTCCTGCTCAGTGACGACGGAACCGGTGGCATGCTGCCCTTCGTCACCACCCAGGGGATGCCGGTCGTGCAGTGGGCGACGGCGCGCCTCACCGCGACGATCGAAGAGGGCTGGCCCGAGGCGCCGGCCGACAAGGCCCGGCTCCTGGCCGAGACGCTCGTCCGCCTCGCGATCAGCCACATCACCGCCCCGATCGACCCACCCGAAACCACCGCCGCCCGCACCGGCGAGCTGCTCGGCCCGTTCATCGACGAGGCGCTGGGCCGGTAGGCCGCGCAGCCGCGCGTAGCGGCGCGCGAGCCCCGCAAGCCAGGCTCTGCGCGCGGCCGATGTTTCCGCCCCTCGCCCTCGGGTAGTCCGACGTTTCCGCCAACCAGAGGAGAAAGCCATGCTCGAGATCAGCACCGAGGCAGCAGAGGCGATCCGGGGCATACTCGCCTCAGACAGCGTCCCCGACGGCGCGGCGCTCCGGATCAGCGCCGAGCCCGGCCCTGAGCCGGACGCGCAGAGCGGCTTTGCGGTGACCGTCACGGAGTCGCCGCTGCCGGAGGACCAGGTCGTCGCCGGCGAGGACGTCGAGGTCTGCGTCGAGCCGGTCGCGGCCGAGTTGCTGGACGAGATGCAGCTCGAGGCGTCGGTCTCCGACGGCAAAGTCCGGTTCAGCCTCAGCAATCAGGAGAACTGAGCGACTGCTTCGACGCCTTCATTCAGCCGCCGGGCCGGGCGATAGGAGCGCGGCGCGGCCCCTGCCTAAGACTCGACCATGAGGGTCACCGGCCCGTCGTTGACGAGGGCGACTCCCATGCAAGCTCCAAACACGCCCTTGGCGGCGCCGAGGCGCTCGCAGAAGCGGTCGTAGAGCGGCTCGGCTTGCTCGGCAGGAGCCGCCTCGGCATAGCTGGGCCGGGTGCCCTTGCGGGCGTCGCCGTAAAGCGTGAACTGGCTGACGCAGAGCACCTCACGCCCGCCCAGCGACTCGTTCATCCGGCCCCCGGCATCGTCGAAGATGCGCAGCGCCCGCACCTTCTCGGCGAGCCGGTCGGCATCCTCGCCGCCGTCGCCGCGGCCGACACCGAGCAGGACCAGGATGCCGGGGCCGATCTGCGCCACCCGCTCGCCGTCGACCTCGACCGCCGCCTGGCTGACCCGCTGCACGAGCGCCCTCACCCATTTCCCTTCCGCATCGAAGCCAAGCTACACCTGTAGATCCCGGTATCGGTGGGGTAGGGTCGAGATCCGCCGACGGAGCTAACGATGGGAAGCCGCAACATTGCGAAGTGGGGAGTCCTTGCGGTCCTGGCGACGGCCCAGTTCCTGATGGTCCTCGACCAGGCGGTGATGAACGTCGCGATCTCCCAGCTGGTCGACGACTTCGACACCACCGTGACCACGATCCAGGCGGTGATCGCCCTCTACGCGCTGGTGATGGCGGGGCTGATGCTGACCGGCGGCAAGCTCGGCGACCTCTGGGGGCGGCGGCGCGCCTTCGTGATCGGCCTCTGCATCTACGCCGTCGGCTCGGGGTTGACCGCGGCGTCGTGGAGCGTGCCGACGCTGATGCTCGGCTGGTCGGTTCTCGAGGGGATCGGCGCGGCGCTCGTCATGCCGGCCTTGGTTGCGCTTGTCGCAGGGGCCTACGAGGGCCGCGATCGCGCCCTCGCCTACGGTGTGCTGGGCGGGGTGGCCGGTGCCGGGATCGCCGTCGGCCCGATCCTCGGCGGCTGGGTGACGACCGATTTCACCTGGAGGCTGGTCTTCGTCGGCGAGGTCGTGGTCACGCTTGGCATCCTGGCCGGAACGCGGCTGATCCGCGAGCCGGCCCGCGAGCGCGGCGCGCCGGGCCTCGACTGGGTCGGCAGCGTGCTCTCGGCCGCCGGCCTCGCGCTGATCGTGTTCGGCGTCCTGCAGGCGAGCAACTGGGGCTGGCTGCAACCGCGCAGCTCGCCGATCGAGCCCTTCGGCTTCTCGCTGACCCCCTTCGTGATCGCCGCCGGCGGACTGCTCCTCGCCGCCTTCCGATCCTGGGAGCGGCGACGGGAGGAGCGTGGCCTGGAGCCGCTTGTCCACTTCCGGCTCCTGCGCGTCCCGCCGCTGCGGGGCGGGGTAGCGATGCTGCTCGCCCAGAACCTGATCCTGATGGGGATCTTCTTCACGATCCCGCTCTTCCTGCAGATCGTCCAGGGCCTCGACGCGCTCGAAACCGGGGTGCGGATGCTGCCCGCCTCGGTCGGTCTCTTCGTCACCGCGCTCGCCGGCTCGGCCCTGTCGAGCAGGTTCTCGGCGAGGACGCTGGTGCGGGTGGGGTTGCTGGTTGTGCTCGTCGCCACCCTGATGCTGCTGGCGACGATCGAGCCCGAGCTCGACAACGGGCCCTTCCTCGCCGCGATGGGCGTGCTGGGGGTCGGGATGGGCCTGATCGTCTCCCAGCTCGGCAACGTGGTCCAGTCCGCGGTCGGGGATGCCGATCGCAGCGAGGCCGGCGGCCTGCAGAACACCGCGCAGCAGCTCGGCTCCTCGCTGGGGACGGCGCTGCTCGGCGCGATCGTGATCAGCGGGCTGATCGCCGCCTTCACTTCGAACATCGTCGACGACCCACGCGTTTCGGACGGCGTCAGCGATCGCGTCCAGGTCCGGCTCAGCGCCGGTGGCAGCTTCGTCGCTTCCGAAGAAGTCAGGGCGAGCGCCACCGCGGCCGGGCTCGATCCGGCGACGGTCGACGCGCTGGTCGAGAACTACGAAGACGCGCAGCTGACCGCGCTGAAGACGGCCTTCCTCTTCGCGGCGCTGCTCGTCCTCGTCTCCTTCTGGTCGACGCGGCGATTGCCTACCCGGCGCTTCGAAGAGCTGGAGGCCGGTCCCGACCCACCCCTCGCCGATCCCGTCGCCGCCTGACCGATGGCTGATTCGAGCCACCCCCGGGATCTCCTCCGAGCACACCGCCCGGGGCTCGCGATCAAGTCCGCGAGCTGGTTGACGCCTACATCGCGGCACCGAAAGCTGCTGTCTAACTTGCTCCTTGTCGATCGTTGGCGTGATGGTTAGACGCCCGCAGATTCGGAAACTTGGCCGTGTATCGTCATCGGCATCCGGCGGGGAGCAAAATTCTGGACAGCGACGGCAGCCATCGCAGTCGTCGTGGGGGCCGCTGCGCTCTGGTTTCTGAGTCGCGACGGCGACGCGGCATTTCCGCCCACTGTGGAGCGACTCACGCAATGGCTGAACGATGCAGACGCCTGCCTGTCCGTCAAGACCGAATATTCGCGCCTGCCGGTCAAACCAAACGGTCCACCCGGCACCGCTTTTCAGCAATTCGGAGAAGCGCCGATCGCGGCAGCTCTCGTGAGGTGCGAAGCACTCGGTGGGTACATCGCCTACTACCGTTTCCCAACTCGCCGAGCGCTTATTGGAGCCATGAAGCGGCACCCAGAATTGACGAGGCATGAATCCATTTGTGTGAGCGGCGACGAATTGCTGGTTGACGGGATCTTGGGTTACGACCCCACTCTGGAATTCTGTAGGCGGCTTGGATTTGCTATCCACCGCGCACCAGCGCCTCTGCTCTGACCTTCGGACTAGCGTGTGGGGGGTGTTCCAGTCTGACTGGCGAGCCGACTGGCGCACGAGTCGCTGGGGTTAGTTTCGGCTTGGATGATCTGAAACGCGAAAACCCCCGTTTCCGGGGGTTTTCTATGCGGCTGAATGGAGTCGAACCATCACGCCCCGTTAGGGGCACAAGGCCCTCAACCTCGGGGTTGGGGGCGATTTCAGTTCCATTCAGTGCTCTCAGGTGTCCTGAGGTGCTCTGAGATGACGCAGGGTACTGATCTGAAGGTCCGCAGAAGGTCCGCAGGATTCTGACGCCTCGGCGATCAGCCCGACCGCTTAAGGCTTACCGATCTCTCTCAACTCGATTCTTCAGTGGCCGGCCGATCTCCGCGACTAGTTGTCCCAGCCCGTCCAAACGCCTAGCGGTTTACGGGCCGCCCGTGCGTCCGCAGCTGCGAGGCGTCGCACCGTTGCCCTCCCAATGCCGCTGCTGGCGCCGGTCGCTACTGATCCGTGGAGCGCTTCCTTATTGCACATTACTCTCCTTATTACTCTAGAGTGCCTGGCGCGGGAAAGGTGAGGATTTGACGTTGGAGGCAGGAATAACAGTGACGGATGAGTCGTCGGTCGCCGAGGAGCGAGGGGACCCGAGGTTGGACCTCGTTCCGAAGCTCTATCAACGATCCATATGGCCGGATGTGAAACGCGTCTCGCAGGGGGGATCTCTTGGAGCTCCGCTTGTGGTCGACCTCGATCCCACCACCTTCTGCGATCTCGCATGTCCTGAGTGCATCAGCGGGGAGCTGCTGAACAAGGGTCGGTTCAGCGACGCCCGCTTGGAGGGGCTCGCACGGGAGTTGGTCGATGCCGGAGTGAGAGCGGCGATCCTCATCGGTGGGGGCGAGCCCCTTGCTCACCCCGGCACCAAGCGCGCCATCGAAGTGTTCGGTTCGGCGGGGACGAAGATCGGTCTTGTCACCAACGGAACCCAGATTCCCCGGCACGCTGACCTGCTCAGCCGTTACGCCTCGTGGGTTCGCGTCTCGGTTGATGCGGCGACGGAGGCGACCTACCAGATCTTTCGCCCCGATCGGCGTGGTCGATCGAGATTCGGCCAGGTAATCGAGAACATGACGGCGATTGCGCCGATGATGGGGGGAGACCTCGGTTACTCGTTCCTGCTGATGGAGCGGAGAGATGGGGCGGGGAAGACAATCGCGAGCAACTATGCCGAGGTCGAGCGGGCCGGACGACTGGCGAAGGAGATCGGTTGCCGGTATTTTGAGGTAAAGGCGATGTTCGACATGGGGCACTTTGTCATCGCCAAGCCGGCACACGTGGTCGAACAGCTCGACGAGCAGGTGCGCGCGCTCGAAGCCCTCGAAGATGCTGAGTTCTCGGTGGTTGCGTCTTCGACTGTTGCAGCTCTTCGCGACGGCTCCCCGCGCGCGCAAGAGAAGGACTACGACCGCTGCAATGTCGCTGAGCTGCGGACGCTGCTCACCCCCAACGGTGCCTATGTCTGTCCTTACCATCGGGGGAACCCGCGCGCCCGGTTGGGGGATCCGGTTACCCAGTCATTTCAGGAGCTCTGGTCGAGGGCGGACAGACAGGTTTTGAACCCCAGCGTGGACTGCCAGTTCCACTGTGCCCGACACCAGCAGAACCTCGAGATCGATGCGATTGGATCGGATCAGGTGGAGGCATCTCTGAGCGATGACTTCGATCTCTTTATTTGACAGGAGCCCCACCCAGATCACGCACGGTCTCGAGTGGCCGGTGCTCGGCCGTCTCAACCAGGCAGATCTGGACGAGTTGCTCGAAGTACTGTCCGTAGCTCGTCCCGCGCATCTCCCGTTGCTCCTGAATGTAGGGCGAGGTCGCGTTCCAGACACGAATGGTGGTCGCGTAGTACAGCCGGAGGACCGCCGACCTCGGCACCACCTTGTTGAGCGTCAGGTATCCCAGCAGGTCGAACTCATTGACCGTCTGGCGAATATCATCCTCCAGATCGGCAGACAGGGACCGTTGTGCCCTCACTGCGTCTCGATAAAGCCGGTGGCGACGTGCCGATGCCTCCCGGGAGTGCAGGCGTTGGAACACGTCGAGGATTACCGATGCCTCGCGGGTTCTGCGCGCCTCCTGCACCTGGCGCAGACCGTAGACGAGGCCGATGGCCAGAAGCAGCGTCTGTGCTACGGCAGCGGCAGCAGCGAAATCTTCGATCGAAGCAAAAGGCATGAGGGGACAGCATGATGCCTGTTAGGACGGCGAATCTTATGCCGCTCGAGGATCGTCAGGTGTGGGAGGAGCTGAAGCTCAAGGCGGCGGCCGCGCTCGGGGAGCCGCTGGACGACCTCGAGGTGCTGGGACGGGATGCCGGCACACGCGCCTACGCTCGGGCAGTGACCCCCCGGCGCCGCTCGGTGATTCTCGTCGATGCCTCAGGTCTGGAACCGGACGTGATGAGGCGCTTCTGGCGGGTGTCCGGGGTGCTCGATCGTGCCGGGGTTAGAGTGCCGCGCCGGTTGGCGTATGTTCCGCACCTGCAGTTGAGCGTGATGACCGATCTGGGAGGGGAGACGCTATCCGCTCGCTCTCAGTACGAACCATTGAAACGCCAATGCATCCAGGCGGCCCTGGAGCCTCTGGCCAGGATGGCCGAGGTTCACTCCACGGCGATTGCCGGGGACTACGATTCCGCCGCCCAGCTGCGGGACTTCTTCGAGATCTTTATCCCCGCTGCTCGCCGCCGGGGATGGGTTCCGTCGGGGTGGGCAGAGGGGTTGTCCGCGGCTGTTTTCGGGCAGCTTCAGGAACTTTCGCCGTATGGACTCGTTCACGTCGATTACCACGGCCGGAATCTCGTCGTCGACGACGAGATGCGCATTGGAGTCCTGGACTTCCAGGATGCGGCCTACGGGCCGGTCGCGGTGGACTGGGCGGCGATCGTGTACGACCACAACCGGCTCCCGACCCGACCCGACGTCATGTTGTGGGAGGAGGAGGCCGTTGCCGCGTTCGGCGGCCGGATGGAGGAGAAGCTCATCGTGCCCTGCCTGAGGTGGGCGGGGCTCTTCTGGCACCTGCGCCTTGCTGGTGCCTGTGCGCGGTTGTTTCGCCAACACAATGACAGGCGCTTTGCCGGCGAGCTGCAGGCTGTCGGTCGCTGGCTCTTGATGCTGGCGGAGATGCCTGAGCTGGCGGGGTTCAAAGAGCTGGCCCGAAGCATTGCGCAAGGAACCCAAGTGGTGGCGGCGAAGGGGTGACGATGTCGGGGACTCCGCCGAGGCCGGAGGACATTCGTCACCACTATGCAGGCGTGTTCCTGGTCGCGCCGGACGATCGGGTCATCGGGCAGCGCCGAGACGATATCCCGACGATCGACAACCCCGGCAAGGTCGGGGCCTTCGGAGGTACCGTCGAGGACGGCGAGGATTCTCGTAAGGCGGCATGGCGCGAGCTGACGCAGGAGGAGACCAACCTGCGCCTACCTCTCGACCAGATCTGTTACCTCACGGATGATGTCGCCTGGCGCGAGCTGACCGGCGAGTGGGAGGTCCGCTACTTCTTCTACGCACCGATCACGGAGAGGCAGCTGGAGGCGCTCGAGGTTTTCGAGGGTGCGGGCTGGGCCCTCATCAGCGGTCCCGAGGACGCCGATCTGATCGATTCCTGGAGGGCGTGCACTCGGATGCTGTTCCAGCGACTCGCTCGAGAACGCAAGCCCTAGTAACAGTGGGAAACGAAGCTCAACTCTCGACCGAGCGGGTCCGACTGGCCGACGGGGCGACCACCACCGTGCACGTGGCGAGACTTCCGCGAGCGATCACGCGGGCCCGGGTCGTTGTCCTCCGCCCGCCCGAGCCCTTGCTGCGCTGGTGCCGCCGGACCGGCTGTCAATACGCCCTAACGGGCGGCTTCTTCTCGCGCGTTACCGACCAGCCGCTGGGTCGGCTCTGGAGCGACGGCGTAGCCATGGTGAATGCGCCGTGGGGAGGCCGGTGGTCTCTCCGCCGGGGGGCGATTCACATCGATGGCGACTCGGTTTCGATCTCCCCTCTGGGTGAGATGCCCATCGACCCCGTGGGCGATCTGCTCACTGCTGGGCCATTGCTCGTACGGGACCGCGAGTCGCTTATTACTGACGGCTATGACTTCGAGGGAATCCCGGAGACCTGGCGCGGAGAGTTGGATGCGGACTGGACGAAGGTACGCGCCCAGCGCTCCGCCATCGCATTCGCCGGGGTCCACCTGTTCGCAGTCGCCTGCGAGGGGCCGCCCGTCGACTGGACGCCGGAGTCAACCGAGGCGGGCCTCACGATCGCGGAGCTGTCCGGCGTCCTCGTGGAGCTGGGAGCAGAGGCCGCGCTCAACCTCGACGGCGGTGGCGGAACCAGCCTCGTTTACGAGCAGAGGTTGGTCAACTGCCCCCGAGCCGGCTCCGTCGAACCCGATCGTCGCCACGGCGAGCTGATCGTTGAGGGCCGCCCCTTGCACACCGCGATTGCCTTCTCCGTTTCCGCAGCCTCTTAACGGCTCGTCGATCCTTGACATAGATGAGTTCGACCAGCTGCTGCTCCGGCGAAGGAAGAAAGTGAATCGCGCCGCGCTTGCTTGACTGCGTCTTTTTCGAGGCACAGGGCTGGTCACCCCTGGAAGGGGTCCATAAGACGGGGTTATCGGGCGTTGGGTCGCCCGTTTCTCCATGATGCGAGAGACCTGCAGCTAGCCCAGCACTAGCCCCACCGATCAACGGGACAAAACCGCAATTTCCGGACTTTCGGCTCGCTGGTTGGTATCCGGCGTGAATGCTGAACTCCCTGGGCTCCCCCTAGAAGAGGAGCCTCGCCCACTGGTAGGCAGTGCGGCGCCCGGGAGAGCGCCACCCATTGACTGAGATACCCGACAGATCGATTTGCGTGCTCGGCCAGTTGATGGTCGATCAGAAAGATGGTCGGGGCGGGCTGGACACCTATGGACCTTTCGTGGCCCACTGCCTCGCAAAGCGGGACGACGCCGTCGTGTCTACTCCCGTACTCCAAGAGGCGCTTAAGAGTGAGTGGGGCATAGACCTTCCGCAGGCCGTAATCAGCGAAGTGCTGCGAACGCTGATCTCACGGGAGCTAGTCACCGTAGACAAAGGCGTGTACAAACCGGATCGGGACAAGCTCCGCGATTGCGACCTCGGGGAGCAGAAGGCCAAAGCGGACCGCGCGCGCAACGAGCTCCTCACGGGTATCCGGGCATTCGCCTCAGACAAGTTTGGGCTTGAGTGGTCCGACGCCAAGGCTAGCGACGCGCTTCATTCCTACTCAGAAGGGTTCTCGTCGCGCATACTCGCGGCCGCACTGACGGGAGGCAGCATCGACGGCGGCCCACCGGACTCTGAATCGGACAGGTACGTGATCCATCGGTTCGCGTCGCACGTCAACGAGCAGGACCAGCGGCTGTTCGATTCCCTGGTCATTCGGGTCAAAGGACGGATGCTCGCGGACCGTATGTACTACCTGAGCGAGAACAGGAACGAGGTGCCTTCGCTTGAGAGGGTTGAGGTGTACCTCGACGGCCCGGTTCTTCTCTTCGTGCTCGGCCACGCCGGTCCCGAGATTCGCGGGCACTACGCCGAGATGTTGGAGATGCTGAAGAAGCAAGCCGCGGTGGTCCGCTGCTTCGATCACTCGGTCACTGAGGGCCGCGAGATTCTCGACGCGGCGGCCCACAGGTCGCGAACCGGGAAGACGAGCGAGAGCTTCCACGGGGACGTCGTCTCGTTCCTCGTCCGCTCGGGAAAGGACCCGGTCGAGATCGAGGTTATGTCTGAGCGTCTACCTAACGACCTACTGAAGCTGGGGATCAACCCGGTTGAGACCCCCGCCCGAAAGGAGCACCTCCAGTCTGACGAGACCACCCTCGATGGGCGCCTCGAGGGGGCGCTCAAGTACAGCCACAAACACGCCCGGGATCGAGACATCGACTCCCTCACCGCGATCTACCGCCTTCGCGACGGGAAGAGCACCCGGGAACTTGCCGACTGTCGAGCGCTCTTCGTGACTCACAACTTCACCCTCTTCAGGGTTGCCACGGGGTTCTTCAGAGGGAAAGACCGACGAGCCGTATCGCCGTGCGCCCACGCCGCCGCACTGACGACGATGCTGTGGCTGAGGGAACCGCACGCGATGCCGGATCTCCCGAAGGACCGTTTGATCGCCGACGCCTACGCGGCCCTCAATCCGAAGCCCGAGCTTTGGAGAAAATACAATGAGGAAATCGAGCGCTTGCGCTCCAGTGGCGGGCTCGAGGAGGAGGACGCCGTCTTCCTGCGCTACGGGCGCGAGGCTCAGGAATCCCTCATGGACGAGACCAGGGGGGACCCCGAGGCGTTTACGGCCGGGACCGTCTCGGAGGTGCTCCAGCGTGCGCAAGAAGTCACGAAAGCTCGCGCCGACAAACGCGTGGAGGACGCAGAGTCGACGGCTGCAGCGGCGACCTCCAAACTCGAGCACAGCAGGAACAGGGTCCGGAGTGCCTCCCGGAACGTCGGCTCGTTCATAGCGTCCGCCGCTCTGCTAGTCATCTCGATTCTGATCGTGATCGGCATGGTCTTCGGACCTCTTGGTCCCATCAAGCACCCCTTCGTTCCTGGCGCCCTGCAGGTGGTGGCGGTCATCGCGTTACTGGTGGCAACGGCAGCGACCATGTTCTTCCGTCGGTCGCTTCTCGAATACAGAGCGGCTGCGGCGCGAGGGATCAGCGCGCGACTCGAATCGACTGGCTTCAAGTTGATGGGGCTCGGCGACCAAGAGACCGAGGAGCAGTCGCCGCCGTCATAGGTCGCCCTGAAATTTGCCCCGCCAGGGGAGGCGTTCCGCAGCCCACGACAGCTATTCGGTGATCTGCTCCACGATTCGCTGGTGGTCGCGACTAACGAAGCGTGCCCGCTATAACCGGAAAGCCCGCCATAGCGGGCTTTCTGCGTTCTAGGGTAAAGACTAAGCCCACGGCCCGAGCATATCCGCCGATTAGAGGCCATCCCTGAAGTCCCGATGGTTGCGGCGGACGTTGACGTAGAGGTCGAACAGGAGCAGGAGGGCGGCAACGAAGGCGACGGCCGTGAACGCGAGAGAGAAGCACCACGCCGCCGACCAGACCGGGAGGAAGAACAGCCCCGGGCTCACGGAGCCGGGGACGAGGGCGTAGGGGGACCTTGATTTCACAGGCCGACCCCTCTCCGAGGGTAAGCACCCGTAGAGGTTTCTGTCAATAGGTCAAAGTGCTTTTCTTCGCAGATGTCGTGCACGGCGATTTCGCGTGGGGCCTCCCATCCAGTTAGACAGGAAATGCCGTTGACCCGTTCGTGTTCACTCGCACCGCTGATGGCTCTGGTGGGATTCGACGCCGATGGCGTGATCCCTTGTTCGTGCAAGACCACCCGCCCTGACATCGGTGCCGCGTTCAGGCACAAAGGGGCGGAGAAGACACGCCTACGTGTGGCAGGCATAGCCGCATGTGGGCAGGCGAGCCAGTGCTACCCCGGTTCGGCCGACGCCCGACAGGCCTGGCAAAATGAGAGCCATGACGGCGGCGGAAATGGTCAAGGTCTACGTGGCGAACAACGAGGCTCGCCGGAACCAGACCATGATCGACTCTGTCTACGCGCCTGAGTTGAAAGCGGCGATAGCGAACTACGCGAAGACGGCTATGCCTGCCTTCAAGGTGAGCGAGCAGTGGAAGACGCAGTTGGCGGAGATCGCGGCCAATCAGCCGAAGATGCAGTTCCCCAAGATCGAGATTCCACAGTCGCTCCTTGAGCAAATGGGGAAGCAGATCCAGTTGCAGAACCAGGATCTGATCAAGATCGCCAAGAAGCACGCCGCCCTTTTCGGCGGGGTCAAGTTCCAACTGCCAGAGAACTACTTGGAGGCTGCCGCTGTGTGGCGAGGGCAGCTAGCCGACGAAGCCGCAGCAGACGACCCCAACGTCGCTGGCGAAAGGCTGCGAAAGCTGGCGCGGGAACGTGAAGCGATCATCAAGTGTCTGTATCGGATCGGACTGGGCCTTGAAGGATTTGCCTACGTCCCCAAATCGGGGGTGCCGCATTTCATCGGCTTCCTGTTTCTGCTTGCTGCGATGTTCGGCGAAGTCGCCGACGAATTCCTGAGCGAAGACGACGACCTCGACTAGCTGGCAGCTTGGTCGAGCTGTTCCGCCGCCTCGTTGTTGGCAATCCAGAACTCGACTTCTAGGGTCGCGTCGGTGCTGTTCTCGGCGATGCCGCGGCCTTCGAGCCCTCGAGGATCCGCGCTACGTCCGCCGGCTCCATACCCAGGTCGCGCGCCATCGCGTCTACGGTCTGGTCCGCTAGGCGCCGCTCCGGCTGCATCAGGGCGTCGAGCACCTGCCGCTCCTCGCTGGTGAAGTCCGGGTCTGCCACGCTGCAAATGTAGGCGCGCCGAGAGAAACGGTGTTGAATGTTCGAATGGCGAAGCGCAAGAAGCCCCACGATCCCTGGATTCGCTCCGACCACGCAGACCAGTACCTGGTCGCCGCCGCTCACTACCTCGCCCGGGCCGCGACCAATCCGGTCGTCGTGCTGCTCCCGCCGCCCTCAGTGTCCGCGACGCTTTACTGCGCGTTCGCCGCTGAGGCGTACGTCAACGTTGCGCTCCTCCGCATCCTTGGCAAGGACGAGTACGAGCCGGTCGCCAGGATGCCGGTCAGGACCAAGGTCTTCCTGGCGCCGCAACTCGGGTCGCGCGAGGCGTGGTTCGTCCAGGGTGAAGATGTCCTGGAGAACATCGCCGAGCTATTCAAGACTCGCAACCGGCTGGTTCACGCGCAGCCGGAACGCCTGTACGCCTCGTATGAAGAGGACGCGCCACCCGACCTCGAGGCGCCGCGGCCGGCGCTCGCCGACGTTGCGCGCTGGCTCGCGTCCACCGCGGACGCGGTGTGCCGCCTCGCCGACTCGCACGCCGAACTCTCCGAACTCCGGCGCATCGCCGGGCCGCTCAGGGAGATGGATCCGCTACTGCTCAAGTTCGACGGGGAGCGCGACGGGCCGGAGCTCGACCGCAGGTGAGGCGGTTGTGGGAGACGCGAATCCGCGAAGACGAAGAGGACTTCATGGGCCAAGAGGACCTTGAGGCCCTGATCCGTGAACAGGATCTCGATTGGGATCGAGAGGAGGCCTAGACCGGGCTCAGGCCGCGGGGGCGATCCCGTCCATTGGCCCGGGCAGGGCGGGCATCTGCTCGACTATTCGCTGGTGGTCGCGACGAACAAATCGGGCCCCCGCTATAGGACAAAGCCCGCATTCGACTCGCCTTTAGTACCCCACTTGTAGCTGCTAATATTCACGTATGACGCTACATCGGCCAGAGAGTGAAGTCGGAGTCCGTGAACTACACGATCGCCTCAGCGAGTACCTGGAGCGAGTGGAGGGGGGAGGCGAGGTCGTTGTCACTCGCCGCGGGCGGCCTGTCGCCCGCCTCAGTGGGCTCGGCGAGCGGCCACTCGATGCGCTTGCGCGACGCGGCCTGGTGCGGATGCCGCAGGGCGAGCGCTCGCTACGGTCGGCGCAGGTGAAGGGCTCCGGCTCGGTCTCCGACCTCGTCTCTGAGCAGCGGAGCTGATCTTTTACTTCGACACCTCGGCACTGGTGAAGCTCGTCGTCATCGAGGACGGCTCGGAGCTGGCGGCCGAGCTGTGGGGGAGTGCGTACCCGGCGGCGTCGAGCATCCTCGCCTATCCGGAGGGGCGTGCCGCCCTCGCAGCCGCACGATGGCTCGACCGGCTGGGAAAAGAGGAGCACCGAGAGGCGCTCGCGGTCTTCGAGCACCTCTACGGGGAGTTGGTCACGGTTGGCGTCGATCAGGAACTCGCAGCTCGCGCCGGCGAGCACGCCGAAAGCCTGGGACTGCGTGGCTACGACGCGGTCCACCTTGCCACTGCGCTTGAGCTCGGCGACCCGGAAGTCGTCCTCGTCACCTGGGATCGGGACCTTAGTCGGGCCGCTGAGCGTGTCGGGCTCGGAGTCGCTGGTCTCGACTAGTCCGCGAGCAGGGAGGAATCTCCGCAAGCGCGACAGGCGCTGGCTGGCGAGAGGTCGTGCTCGCTCTGCCCGGTCGGCCGGAGGCTTGCTCGCGAAGGCCGCGTCCACCAGTGCACTCTCTCTGCCTCCGGGTTCGTAGTCGGCGTAGAGCAGCGTCGTCCGGTAGTCGCGGTGCCCCATCCACTCCTGAACTTTGCGCATCGGCACGTCGGGGGAAGCGGCCATCCTCGTGCCGAAGGTGTGGCGAAGGTCATGGAAGCGGACTTTGCGCACGCCCGCTGCCTTCAGCGCCTTCCTAAACCGCTGCACGAGCGGGCCGTGGGGGAGCACCTCACCGTTAAGCGGATTGGCGAAGACGAGGTCGTCCTCGCCCGAAAATCGGGAGCGCAGCTGATGGGCTCGCAGCTCGCCCGCGACGCGACTTGCAAGAGGCGTCGAGCGTTCGCCGCTGCGCGACTTCGGCGTCGACCAGTGACCGCGGCTGTAGTTGCGGCGCACGCGGATCCGCTCCGCCTCCGAGTCGACAGTCACGCCAGCGCAGCGCGAGGAGCTCCCCTTGGCGCATCCCGGTCATCGCTGCGGTCAGGAAGATCGCTCGGTCGGTCGATTCGAAGGGATCCTCGGAGATGTCGACGGCAGCGATTAGCGCCTCGAGATCCGGTTGGCTGAGGTATCGGATCTCTGAACATTCCCGCACCCTGGGCCGCCGCACGGAGTGACACGGATTCTGCTCGCACCAGCCCTGGCGCTGGGCGAAGGTGAAGACCTGCGAGAGGAGCTTGAAGATGCCGGAGCGCGTCCGAGCTGCCTTCCCGGCGTCGGTCAGCGTCGTCATGAACGCTTCGATATCGCCCTTCTTCACTTGGCTGACGACGACTTCGCCAAATTTGGGCAGGAGGTGCGAACGAAGGATCGACCGGTAGTTGTCGAGCGTGGTCGGCTTGCGACCGAGGGCCTCGAGGTCGCGGAGCATCAGGTCTGCGGTGCTCGCGAACGAGACACTCGAGCCAGCCGCGGGCGGTCGTTCGCGAACCATCAGTTGCCGCAGCTTGGCCTCGGCCTGGGTGCGGCTGAGGCCCTCGCCGGTCCCACGTCGGCGCTTGGGTCCCAGGCGGCGATTGACCCGCCGTCCACCGAGATACCAGCGCCCGTACCAGAGCTCCTGGCCGTTGGTCCTCTCTTGGACATACCGGGTGGCCGGTCCCGTGCGTGCGGCGGTTGCTTGTCTTTTGACTCATCACTCCTCCTTACGTGCCCTAACGGAGGACGATTCGAAGCTCCAGACAGCCGCATCGGTGGGGTCCTTCGGCGCAAAACCGGCGAATTTCCCCTGCGTGAGGAAACGTCTCGCTCACGCCTGGGCACTCTCGTAGTGCGGCAGAGGTATGCGACGTTGCTGCCAAAACGGTCCGCAATGGACCGTAAGGCAGCAGCGCCGAAATTCGTGGTTTTGACTGAAATGCTCCCATTTGCAGGAGCTTTAATGCGGCTGAATGGAGTCGAACCATCACGCCCCGTTAGGGGCACAAGGCCCTCAACCTTGCGCGTCTACCAGTTCCGCCACAGCCGCTCGAGGGCGGTCGATTCTAGATGTTTGGCCTTGGTGCGGCTTGCGAGTGGGCTGGGGGGAGGGGTTGCGGGGGTCCTGCGCGCGTTGCATGCATCCGCATCGGCTAGTACTCTGCGAACAAGTGTTCGAACGGCCAGAGGCCGGTGTCCCGGCTTGGAGGATCGCTTGGTGGACTTGGACCTGACCAAGAGGCAGAAGGAGATCTTCGACTTCATTCGCCGCTATGCGGCGAAAACCGGCTACCCGCCGACCGTGCGGGAGATCGGAAAAGCGGTCGGCCTGCACTCTTCCTCGACCGTGCATGCCCACCTGGCGAATCTCGAGAAGATCGGCCTGCTGCGCCGCGACCCCTCGAAGCCGCGGGCGATCGAGCTGCTCTTCGACAAGGCGAAGAAGAGGATCATGCCGGACGGCTCAGGACTGCCACTGGTCGGCCACGTCGCCGCCGGCGAGCCGATCCTCGCCGAGGAGAACATCGAGGAGTACATCGAGATCCCCGACGTGATCGGCGGTGAGGAGGGCGACTACGTCCTCCGCGTGCGGGGCGAAAGCATGGTGGAAGCAGGCATCTTCGAGGGCGACTACGTGATCGTGCGCCCCGCCGACAATGCCACCGACGGCGAGATAGTCGTCGCGTTGATCGGGGACGAGGCCACGGTGAAGCGCTTCTTCCGCGAGTCCGACCACATCCGCCTGCAGCCCGAGAACGAGACGATGGAGCCGATCCGCAGCGCCGAGGCCACTGTCCTGGGTCGCGTGATCGGCGTCCTCAGAAAAGTCTGACGGTCGTCAGGGCCACTTGCCGGACTCGATCAGGCGCTTGTAGCGTCGCTGGCGCCGCCGCGCGTCGCGCATCGCCAGCGGCAGCAGCCGCAGGGCGAGGCGAGGAAAGAGATCGAAGAGGCGCAGCAGCGCCCCGCGCCAGCGCGGCAGCACGAGCAGCGGCCGAGGGTCTTCCACCAGCTTGCCCACCTCCTTCGCCACCTGCTCGGGGGTGAGCAGGTGGCCGGAGAAGGAGCCTGCCGCGTCGGGGTCGTCGAGCCTGTCTTCGAGCATCGGCGTCCAGATGCCGTCGGGGCAGACCGCCGACAGCTGCACGCCGGAGACGCCGGAACGGCGCAGGTCAAAGAGCGTGCCCAGGGTGAAGGCCATCGCGGCGTGCTTGCTGGCCGAGTAGTTGACCTCTCCCGGAGCCGCCACCAGCCCTGCCAGCGAGATCACGTTGACGACGTGGCCGTGCCCGGCAGGGATCATCCTCTCCAGTGCGGCCATGGTGCCGTTCATCGTGCCGAGTGCGTTGACGTCGAGCATCGCCTTGCGTGTCGGCCCGTCCTGCTCCCAGGAGGAGCCGGTGACCAGCACGCCGGCGTTGTTCACCCAGAGGTCGAGCGATCCGGCCCCGGTCGCTTCCGTCGCGATCGCTCGGCAAGCGTCCTCGTCCCTGACGTCGAGACCCGCCGAGCTCGCGCCGGCGCCGATTCTTGCTGCCGTACGGTCAGCCGAATCGGCGTCGAGGTCCGTGGCGTGAACAAGGAAGCCGCGGCCGGCGAGATCGAGGGCGATCGCCTGGCCGAGGCCGCTTCCCGCCCCGGTGACGACCGCCGTCGGCATCGCCACGCAGGATATTCGATGCGATTGTTGCGAGCGGAGGGACAGGCGGTACCATCGAGGGGCGGGCCGAGCGACCGCGGGGGGAGAGAAAACCCCTCGAGGAAAGTCCGGACACCAAAGGGCGAGGGCGGTGGGTAACGCCCACCCGGGGAAACCCGCGGGAAAGTGCCACAGAAACACACGGCCGATGGCGCAGCCACACGTGAGCTGCGTACAGGCAAAGGTGAAATGGTGCGGTAAGAGCGCACCGGCGCCGCGGTGACGCGGCGGCCAGGCAAACCCCGCCCGGTGCAAGGCCAAACAGGATCGTCGACCCTGCCCGGCGAGATCCAGGTAGGCCGCAGGGCCGCTTCGGCGGCCCCTCGGGACTCCGGTCCCGGTGAGATAGATGGTCGTTCCCGACAGGATCCGGCTTACAGGCCCGCTGAGGAAAGGCCCCCGCGAGGGGGCCTTTCCAATCTCTTCATGTTTTTCTGTCTTAGCGTTTGCTAACGTGCCGCCAACTTCCGCTGAATCTCCGTCACATACCACGGGGAGCGGGGGACCCACAAGTTGGGGCGAATCGCCGGCTTCTGCCGCGTAGCGCAGCTCTTTCAGCGCGAGCCCGTCAGCTAACCCCGTAAGCGTTCGAGAGAGCTATGAAGACAGGCAGAAACCGCCTCTGGCGGCAAGATCACCTCCGTTTCGTGCGCCCGAAAAGTGCGCGCGGTCAGCGGCTTTCCTTTGGGGCCCCGGTCCTGATCGCCGCCGTGCTCGCCCTCGCGGCGGCTCCCGCGCAGGCGGGGACCGGCGGCGCCTCGCCGATTGTCGCCTCCAGCGGCCCTCTGGCGGAAGGCGGCATCGCCTTCACGCCGATGCGCTGGGCCGGCGCCACCTGGTATGGGCCGGGTCTTTACGGCAGCCACACCGCCTGTGGGCAGGTGCTCCGGCCGGAAACGATCGGCGTTGCCCATCGCGACCTTCCCTGCGGGACGGCCGTCAAGTTCGCCTACCGGGGCCAGGAGATCGTCACCACGGTGATCGATCGCGGCCCCTTCAGCCGCGGCAACTCCTGGGACTTGACCAACGGCGCCCGCCAGCTATTGGGCTTCGACGGCTCCGGGCCGATTCGCTACGCGGTCTCCCTTCAGTACGCGAGGCAGGCGCTTCACAACCCCCGCCGGTAGTGGAACAGCCGCCGCTGCGGCTACTCTTCCCCGCCTGAGCAGGACTTTTTCTATGAGAGGAGCGTGGGGCATGTCGAGGTATTCCCAAAGTGCGGGTGTCGTCGATCGGACCGGCGGGCGGGGCCGGCTTGCCGTGGCGATCGCGCTGGCGGGTTGCCTCGCCGCCTTGGTGGTGCTCGCAGCGGGCGCCGGTGCGGCGATCAGCTCGCGCACGACGGTCGTGCTCGGCGCCACCTCGACCACGCCCGACCCTTCCTGCCCGGAGCTGCCCTGCCAGGCGGTCGGCAGCGTCACCGGCTTCCAGGTCAGCACGGACCAGGGGAGCCTGCCATTCCGGGTGCGCAAGGACGGCAAGGTGACGGCTTGGACGCTGACCCTGGCCGAGCCGACCAGCAAGCAGCGTTCCTTCTTCAACGGATTCTTCGGCACCCCGCCGGAGGCGCGGCTTTCGATCCTGCGCCGCATTCCCGGCACCGACCCGCCCCGCTACAGCCTGCGCAGTCAGGGCTCGATCCACGTGCTCAGCCCCTACCTTGGCCAGACGGTCAAGTTCGGCGCCTCGCTGCGGGTCGAAAAGGACGACATCGTCGCCCTCACGATCCCCACCTGGGCGCCGGCCTTCGCGCAGGACCTCTCCCCGAAGAACGCCTGGCGCGCCAGTCGCGAACCGGGCAAGTGCACCAACACGACCGCCGTCCGCCAGGGCGAGCCCCAGCAGACCATCGGCAAGCGAGCCACCTACGGCTGCCGCTACTCAACCGCGCGTCTGCTCTACACCGCCACCGTCGTAGAGGACTGACGCGCCTGGCACGGCGCATGCCAGCGTCCTCGGTCGCTCGCGTGCAGAGCACGCCACGCTCCCTGCGTCCTTGGCCTGCTTGCACCAGACACGTCAGTCCGGCCCAATAGACAGTTCGGGTAATAAGAAAGGGACCGGGGGTGGTCATCCCGGGCGCGGCGCTACCTTTTTCGCACAGACCGCTTAGCGAGAGAGGCTTGCTTAGAGGCGAAAAAGACAGCGCCCGGGAGGACCACCCCCGGTCCCTACAGCGCTTACGCGGCTGAAGGCAGCACTTCAGGCGTCGCCTGATCTTTCGGCAGCGCAGCCGCGCTGGCGATCAGGCTCTGGAACTCGTTCAGCGCCAGATGCGCGACCGCTTCCAGCAGCTCCTCATCGGTCCAGCCGATCTCCCGCGCCTCCTCGTGGAGGTGGTGGGGGGGACCGCCGTCGACCTCCAGGGTCGCCTGCAGGTACTCGAGCAGGGCCGCCTCCTTGGGGTCGCCAGAGCTGAAGCTGCGCGCTCGGGAGACCTCGTCCAGGCCGAGGCCGGCGCGCCGCGCCGACTTCGCGTGCTGGGCGATGCTGTAGGAATCCTGGCGATACTCGGCGACTGCCAGCGCGATCCGCTCGCGGGTCGCCAGCGGCAGAACGCCGCCGCGCAACTCGGAGCGCATCCGGGTGTATGCGCGCAGCACCGCCGGCGCGCCGGCGAGGACGCCGACGAACTTGGTCACTGCGCCGCCGGCCGCCTGGATGCTCTTGATCAGGGGAGCGCTCTCGTCAGGAGCCGTCAGCTCGTCGTGGATCTGAAATCTGCTTACTGCCGTTTTTACCGTCACCTTGCATCCCGCCTTTGGCTCGGATTTGGCGGATTCCGCTTCACAGAGCCTTTACGTGGCCTTTACTTTACTTTAAGCCATTAACTTACGCTAAGTAAGTTATACCGACATCCAGACGCTCTCGCAAGCCCTGTGCGGCGATCGTCACATACCCGTAATACGACGTTTTGTACCTCGCTGGTTCAACTTCGCCTATCTTTGCCCCTCACCGCGCGGGCAAGAGCCGAGGAGGCCGGAATGGCAGAGCAACCAACGAGCGCCGCAGATGTCGCAGAGATCGTCAAGGAACGCGACGTTCGCTTCATCCGGCTCTGGTTCACCGACGTCCTCGGCCAGCTGAAGAGCTTCTCGATCAATTCAGCCGAGCTCGAGGACGCCCTCGAGGGCGGCATGGGCTTCGACGGCTCTTCGATCACCGGCTTCAACCCGATCGAGGAGTCGGACATGATCGCGATGCCCGATCCCTCGACCTTCGCGATCATCCCCTGGCGGCCGGAGGAGGAGAACGCGGTCGCCCGCATGTTCTGCGACGTCAAGGTCCCTGGCGGCGATCCCTACGAGGGCGACCCGCGCTGGATCATGCGCCGTGCCCTGCAGCGCGCGCAGGACCTCGGCTTCGACGCCTACAACATCGGCCCCGAGCTGGAGTACTTCTACTTCCGCTCCGCCAAGCCGGAGGACGGCGTACCCGAGGTGCTCGACGAGGGCGGCTACTTCGACCTGACCACGCTCGACGCCGGCTCCGACGTGCGCCGCGAGACGGTGCTGGCGCTGGAGAAGATGGGCATCCACGTCGAGTACACCCATCACGAGGTCGGTCCCTCCCAGCACGAGGTCGACATGCGCTACAAGGACGCGCTGCAGATGTCCGACGACTGCATGACCTACCGCATCGTCGTCAAGGAGTACGCGATGAAATACGGCTGGCACGCGACCTTCATGCCGAAGCCGCTGTTCGGCGAGAACGGCTCCGGCATGCACGTCCACCAGTCGCTGACCAAAGACGGCAAGAACGCGTTCTTCGACGCCGACGACCAGTACTTCCTCTCCCCGACCGCGAAGGCGTTCATCGCCGGCCAGCTGCGCCACGCCCGCGAGATCTCGCCCCTCTTCGCGCAGTGGGTCAATTCCTACAAGCGCCTCGTCCCCGGCTACGAGGCGCCCGTCTATCTGTCCTGGTCGCGCCGCAACCGCTCCGCGCTGATCCGGGTGCCGCTCTACCACCCCGGCAAGGAGAGCGCCACCCGTGCCGAGCTGCGCTGCCCGGACCCGGCCTGCAACCCCTACCTCTGCTTCGCCGGCATGCTGCAGGCCGGTCTGGAGGGGATCGAGAAGGGCTACGAGCTGCCCGAGCCGATGGAGCAGAACCTCTACCACCTCTCGCCGGAGGAGCGTGCCCAGCGCGGGATCGAGCAGCTGCCGGAGACGCTCGGCGAGGCGATCGACATCGCCGCCGACTCGGAGCTGGTGCTGCGCACGCTCGGTGAGCACACGTTTCGGCGGTTCGTCGAGATCAAGCGGCAGGAATGGGACGACTACCGCGTCCAGGTCACGCCGTACGAGATAGAGAACTTCCTGCCGGTGCTTTAGGGCCTCGGCGCGCGGTCCTGTCGCCGGGGTGGGGTGCCCACCTTGGTGCTGCGATCTGCTCCGGGCAGAGGGTCAAGTCCCCGTTGGGGCCGGAACCTCGCCCTCCGCAGACTCCGCACTGGCGGAGGACACCCCACCCCGCCGCCACCCGCGCGAGACGCGCTAAGGGTGGGACGGCTCTCTCTCGGGGGTGGCGACGGGAGCAGCGGTGCCGGCCCTCTTTGAGAGCGAGGAGGGCCACCAGAACTTGTCGCCGACGGTTAGGGCGATTGCGGGGACTAGAACGCTGCGGACTAGGAAGGTGTCGAGGAGGACGCCGAAGGCGACTACGAAGCCGATCTCGGTGAGGAAGGTGAGCGGTAGTGAGGCGAGCACCGAGAAGGTGCCGGCGAGGACGATGCCGGCGCTGGTGATGACGCCGCCGGTGACCGCGAGGGCGCGCAGGATGCCCTGTTCGGAGCCGTGCTCGACCGTCTCCTCGCGGGCGCGGGCGATCAGGAAGATGTTGTAGTCGACCCCGAGGGCGACGAGGAAGACGAAGGCGAAGAGCGGCAGCGAGGGGTCTGAGCCGGGGAAGCCGAAGATGAGGTCGAAGGCGAAGTAGCCGACGCCGAGGGCGGCGAGGAAGCTGAGGATCACGGTGCCGATCAGGATCAGCGGCGCGACCACGGCACGCAGCAGGCCGATCAGGATCAGCAGGACGACCACGAGCACGATCGGCGGGATCACGACCGAGTCCCGGGCCGCCGCATCGCGCACGTCGAATTCGATCGCGGTCGGGCCGCCGACGAGGGTACGCGGGGCGGCTTCGTGTGCCGCCTCGCGAATCGGCTCGACCAGGTCGAAAGCCTCGGTCGAGTAGGGGTTGGGTTCCAGCGTCGCCTGGACGAGGACCCCGGGCGGTCCTTTGGCGATCGGTTGCGAGACCGCCTCGATCCCGTCGACGCCGGCGACTGACCTCCTCACCGCCTCCACCTTCGCCGGTTCCCTGACGACGATGTCGGTCAGCGCCGTGGTGCCCGAGGGGAAGCTCTTGTCGAGCAGGTGCTGGCCTTCGACCGAATCGACTTCGGTGCGGTAGCTGTCTTCGCTCGTAAGATCGGTGGAGAAGAAGGCGAAGCCGCCGCAGAGGATCAGCAGCACGACGATCGCACCGAGCATCACCCGCCGAGGGCCGGCGGCGACCCGGTCGCCGACCCGTTTCCAGAAGCCATGCGTCTCGTCGGCGGCATGCTCGAGCCTGTGGCGCCGCACCTCGTAGGGCGTGAAGACCGCCCTGTCGAGCGGACCGACGATCAGCGAGGGGATGCGGCGGCCGCTGAGCCGGCGCAGGAGCCAGTTGAGGAGAACCAGCGGCAGTAGGACGAGCACGAGCAGCGAGGCGAGCACGATTCGGGCCAGGGCGCCGAGTGCCGACCCTTTCACGATGCTGCGCCGCGCTCGCTCCGAGACGTCGGCGGGGCTGGGAGCCGTCTCCGACGTGTGGGGGACGAAGGGCCAGAAGGCGCGGCGGCCGAAGATCGTCAGCAGCGCCGGCAGCAGCGTCAGCATCGAGAGCGCCGCGCAGGCGATGCCGATCGCCGCGATCGGCCCGAGGCCGGCGGTGCCGTTGACCTTGGCCAGCATCAGGCAGAGAAGCGCCGCGACCACGGTCGCCGCCGAGGCGAAGATCGCCGGCCCGGCGGAGGCGAGCGCCGTGCGCATCGCCTCGTGCTTGTCGGTCGTGCGGTGCAGCTCCTCGCGGTAGCGGGCGACGAGCAGCAGCGCGTAGTCGGTGCCGGCGCCGAGCACCAGCACCGACATGATCGAGCTGGACTGCCCGTTGATCGTCACCCCCAGCTCCGAGACCCCGTAGCCGATCGAGCGCGAGAGGATCTCGGCGAAGACGACTGCGGCGAGGGGGATGAAGAAGAAGAAGGGCGAGCGGTAGATGACGATCAGCAGGAAGATGACCAGGCTGAGCGCCGCCAGCAGCAGGGTGCTGTCGATGCTTTCGAAGACTTCGATCGCGTCGGCCGAGAAGCCGGCGCCACCGGTGATCTTCACCTCGAGGCCACCGCCGGGATCGGAGACCTCGTCGCGCCAGGCCTTGACCGGGTCGAGGATCCGGTCGCCCTCGCCGTTGCCGGCGATGTAGGCGGTGACGATCGCCGCCTTGCCATCCTGCGAGCAGATCGGGCCTACGAACGGGGCATAGCCGGCCGGCTGGCCGGGCACGGTGCTGGTGGGCGAGCCGCACCCGGGCGGCCCACCCGGTGGCGGCGTTTTGGCTTTCGCGCCGCTTGCCTTGCCGCCAGCCGCCGCCGTTGCGCCGTCGGCGACCACGCCCGGGAAGCGTTCCTCGGTCATCTTCTCGACGTCTTCGAGGATCGTGCGGCGGTCGGCGGCGGTGAGCCCGGACTCGCGGCGGTAGATGATCACCGCCGGCGCCAGTTCGCCGTTCTGCAGCGATTCGGTCGCGTCCAGTGCGTTAGTCGATTCCGCCGAGCCGGGCAGGTAGGAGGTCGCCTCGTTGCTTTCGGCATCTGCGAACTTGCCCGGCAGGTCGGCGGGGAAGGCGGCGATGAAAATCGCCAGGAACCAGATCGCGAAGACGATCCACTTGGTTCGGCGACCGGCAGCGAAGGTGAACAGCGATCCGCTCACTTTCCCCATCCTTTCAAAGCAGGCTGGCGAGATGTTCTGGAGTGGTTACGGGCGCCTGGCAGGCGAAGCGCTCGCAGACGTAAGCGGTGGGCTTGCCTTCGACCGCAGGGCGATCGGCGAGCAGGGGCGGGGTGGTAGAGCCCTCGCGGCCGCCGGCCAGAACCAGGTGGGGCCGAAGCTCGGAGCGGACGACCGCGGCCAGCTCGGCCAGGTCGCCGCCGATCAGCGCCACCTCCTTGGTCGGCATCAGCTGGAGGTCCAGGGCACGGAGCAGGTGGGCGAAGGCGTCGGGCTGCCGCGGCGCGGCCTTGGCGAAGAGGCGCAGCACGCCGATCGCCTGCGCCTCATAGGCGCGCTCACCGCTCAGCGCGCCGAGGCGCAATAGCCCCAGCGCTGCCGCTGAGTTGCCGGAGGGGATCGGGTGGTCGCCGATCTCCTTGCGGCGGGCGATCAGCTCCTCGTGGTCGTCGGAGGTCGAGTAGAAGCCGCCCCGCTCAGGGTCGCCGAAGCGGGCGATCGTCGTGTCGGCAAGGGCCAGCGCCTGGTCGAACCAGCGCACTTCGAACGTCGCCTCGTAGAGCGTCAGCAGCGCCTCCAGCAGGAAGGCGTGATCCTCCAGGTAACCGTTGAGGCGGCCCTCGCCGTCCTTGTAGGTGCGCAGCAGGCGCCCCTCCGTGTCGCGCAAATCCTCCAGCACGAACTCGGCGCAGCGGCGCGCCGCATCCAGGTAGTCCCCGCGCCCCAGCGCCGCGCCGGCCTCGGCGAGGGCGCCGAGCATCAAGGCGTTCCAGGAGGTAAGGCGCTTGTCGTCCAGCCCCGGCCGCACCCGTTCCGCCCGCGCCTCGTAGAGGCCCCTGCGCGCCTCGGCGAGCCCGTCGGGCTCGGGCGCCGTCGCGCCGCCGGCCAGGTGGAGGACGCTCTTGCCCTCGAAGCTCCCGGCATCGCTGACGCCGTAGAAGTCGATCGCCGCCTCGGCGCTGTCCCCCAACGCCGCCCGGACCTCATCCGGCGTCCAGGTGTAGAAGCGGCCCTCCTCTCCCTCCGAGTCGGCGTCGAGCGCCGAGTAGAAGCCGCCCTCCGGTCCGCGCATCTCACGCAGCGCCCAGTCGAGCGTCTCCTCGCAGACTCGCCGGTAGCGCTCGTGGCCGAGTGCCTGCCAGCCGTGCAGGTAGGCACGGGCCAGCTGCGCGTTGTCGTAGAGCATCTTCTCGAAGTGGGGGACGAGCCAGTCCGCGTCGACCGAGTAGCGGGCGAAGCCACCGCCGATCTGGTCGTAGATCCCACCGGCCATCATCGCGTCGAGCGTCCGCTCGACCGGCTCAGCGACGCCGCGGGCGAGCAGCAGCTCCAGCGCCGAGGCAGGCGGGAACTTCGGCGCGCCACCGAAACCGCCGCGCTCCATGTCGGCAGCCTCCCGCAACGTCTCCACTGCGGCGTCGAGGAGGTCGGCTCCGGGCGCCTCGCCGGCAGGCTCGATCGCCCCGATCGCCCCCAACCGCGTCCGCGTCTCCGGCGCTCGCCGGCGCAGCTCGTCGCGGCGGTTCTCGAAGGCCTCGACCACCGCTTCCATCACCATCCGGAAGCTCGGCATCCCGCGCCCCTCGTCGGGCGGGAAGTAGGTACCGCCGTAGAAGGGCACGCCGTCGGGGTCGCAGAAGACGGTCATCGGCCAGCCGCCGTGGCCGCTCATCGCCTGCACCGCCTCCATGTAGAGGGCGTCGACATCGGGTCGCTCCTCGCGATCGACCTTGACGCTGACGAAGTGCTCGTTCATGTAGGCGGCCGCCTCGGGATCCTCGAAGGACTCCCGCTCCATCACATGGCACCAGTGGCAGGCGGAGTAACCGACGGAGAGCAGGATCGGGCGATCCAGCTCGCGTGCTCGGGCCAGCGCCTCCTCGCTCCAGGGATACCAGTCGACCGGGTTGTCGCGGTGCTGGAGCAGGTAGGGACTGGTCTCCTGCGCCAAGCGGTTTGCCATCCCCTCACACTACCCGCGGACCAGTGAGGCCAACTATTGGGTGGGTGGGCTCGACGAAACTAGGTCGCCATGCGCGATTCCGGCCACTCCATCGGAAATTGACGTCTCAATATATCTACCTTCCTCAAGTGGCGAACGAACGACTTCCAGCACAGAGCGAGCCGGCGATCGAAGCCGTCCTCGAAAAGCTGGAGGAGGGTGACCGTGAGGTCGTACTCGCGGCGCTGAAGCGGGCGGAGCGGACCGAGGCCGAGCTCCGCTACCTGGCCGACCACGACTCGCTGACCGGGCTTCTCGACCGTCGCCGCTTCCGCTCCGAACTCGACCAGTACGTCTCCTTCAGCGCCCGCTATGGCGGCCACGGCGCGATGATGATCGTCGACATCGACGGTCTCAAGGCCGTCAACGACTCGCTCGGCCATCACGCCGGCGACAACCTGATCCGCCAGGTCGCGGAGGTGATGCGGGAACGGGTACGCGCCACCGACATCGTCGCCCGGCTCTCCGGCGACGAGTTCGCGATCCTGATGCCGCAGACCGACGTCGAGGGGGCGATGCAGCTGGGCGAAGACCTGCGCGCCCAGGTGGCCGACAGCGTCCAGCCGACCTCCGACTCCGAGCCGGCGACGATCAGCGTCGGCATCACGATGTTCGGGGGTGGCCAGAAGGGGACCGGCTCCGAAGCGGTGCTGGTCGCCGCCGACCAGGCGATGTACAGGGCAAAGGAGGAGGGACGGAACCAGATCGCTCTCTTCCGCGATCCGAGCGAGCCGCAGCGCGACCCCGAGCGACGCCAGACGACCGCGGCGCGCATCCGCGACGCGATCACCGGCGAACGGCTCAGCCTCCACACCCAGCCGATCCGCAACCTCGCCTCCGGCGGGATAGAGCGCTACGAGCTGCTGCTGCGGATGACCAGCGAGGGGGGCGAGCTGCTGCCGGCGGCGGCGTTCATCGAGGCGGCGGAGCGCTCCGGCATGGTCCAGGAGCTCGACCGCTGGGTGGTCGGCCGCGCTCTGGAGCTGCTCGCCGAGCACGAACGCCAGGGGGCGCCGCTGTCGCTGCACGTCAACATCTCCGGCATCTCCGTGACCGAT